>Ga0041910_1001736_pt1 | contig 17830 bp, 16 predicted proteins | sample ThiBio_1000_biof_FD_55015 | JGI IMG/M metagenome (GOLD analysis project Ga0041910, IMG submission 55015) | Wastewater bioreactor microbial communities from Cape Town, South Africa - Thiocy_expt_1000_biof | ecosystem: Engineered > Bioreactor > Thiocyanate-remediating > Anaerobic-Aerobic | place...
CGGTCTTCGGAACTGAACAGGATGTACAGGCAGTCGTGGCGTCCGCGCTTGTCGCTGATGCCGTGCAGCAGGGTGGAGCGCATGCCTTGCAGGGCTTTGCCAAAGGCGCAGTGCAATCCCATGTCTTCCTGCAGCAGCCCGGGCTCGTCCGTCCCGGAGGAGCAGGGCATCCTGCCCAGTTCAACCCAGTAATTATAAAGCCGCCGCAAAAGCGGTGAAAGCCCTTCAGGCTCCAGGTGCGCCGTCCTTACTCCGGGCAGCGCCGAAATGATGTCGTGGCGTATGGCCCCGGATGCGAAATCCCCCCAGGCAACCAGCATGATCTCATGCGGAAGGTAGTGCTGGATCTCGCCTTGCATCCAGCCCAGCAGGTCGCAGTGCCGCCGTACCGCTATCCCTTCCTGTATTATCCTTGAATACCGCTGTAATTGATCTATCGAAAGTGAGGTGAAGAAAGCCATGCTGGATTAGCTCGTCAGTTGAATATCAGTAAAAAAGGTTCTTTCAGGCTCCGACCCATCCTGCGCGGACGAACGACGTGTCCGAGCGGCAATATCGGCTTTTTCCTCTGGCAATAACACTCACTTACCCATTGGATAGACCTGAATCGACTTTGAGCAGATTGAATGCCTGAAAGGACTTTTTCCCGCCCCGAATCGGTAAGAGCCTTCTATTCCGGTAGGCTGGAATTGGGGCAATTTAATATAGACGCATTAAAACAATATGTCTGTACGGTAACTCACATTGAACTACCCAAACACTTGCAGGCTGTATTCGATCCTTACTTTCAGTCTTTCCAATAAAGAAGGTCAGGAAACCTGGCGCACCCGCTGTACCAATACTTTTAAGCATAATTCATGCCTGATATTTAAAACCTGAAAATCAATAGCTTGCGCGGAATGTGCAGCCGAGANCTGTCGCAAAGCCTGGTGACTATCGCTAGTCTGATTCCAAGCTATTGTAATTACTGAATATTTGTTGTCGCTAAAAAGCGACGATTGAGCGGGAACGAAAATATTACGGCGTGGATACAGTTTCCACCGAGAGACCAACAACGCCAGGAAAGTAAAATCCCTGGAGCGGGACCTATGCTCAGCTCATATCCGAGCAAAGCCTAACCCATTGGGTATAAAAGATAAATATTTAGGAGCAGAAAAAATCTGATGATGGGGATAAGATGGGGTGGCTGATGGGGATCGAACCCACGACAACCGGAATCACAATCCGCAGGTTTTGGTGTTTTTCTATGTTGATCCATATCCTAATATGACGATGAAAGCATTCATTAGCAATAGGTTATAGATTGGTTGCGTATGATTTTATTGATGAGTATCGCGATGTGTTGATATAATTTTCCTACATGATCCCTACACAAAAGGTGGACGGTATGAAGTGGGAAAACTTTACAGCAGAGCGAGTTGCAGGATTCAAATGCAAACAAGGTAAACAGCAAAGCATCTACTGGGATGGTAAAACACCCGGATTAGGATTGCGCGTTACCGTAACTGGTGCCAAGTCCTTTATATTTGAAACCACCTTGCACGGCAGAACTATCCGCACGACCATTGGAGACACCCGTGCTTGGAAAATAGCAGATGCACAGACTGAAGCGGCTCGCCTGAAGGTGATGACCGATCAAGGCGTAGACCCGCGCCAAGTAGAAGCCGATAAAACTGCCGCAAAGGAAGCAAAAGCTGCCGCGCAGGCAATGCAGGAAGCTCGGAAATCGGTGACTCTAGTAATGGCATGGAATGAGTATTTAACCTCTCGGAAACCTTATTGGGGGACACGCCACTATCACGATCACGTTGAGGTTATGCAGGCTGGGGGCGAGAGAAGAACGCGAAGCCAAAAGCTGACCGAACCCGGCCCACTTTCATCACTCGCACCTGTTCGCCTTGTTGACCTGAACCCGGAGCGAGTTAACGAATGGGCAAAGGTGGAAGGCAAGAAACGCCCCGGACGTGCCCGCCTAGCGAGCCGCCTGCTAACAGTTTTTCTAACATGGTGCGCACAACATCCGGCTTACCGGGAAATAGTAAAAAGTAACCCCGCGCAAAACAAATCTCTTCGGGAAATACTAGGTAAACCCCAGAAGAAGAATGACGCGCTTCAGCGTGAGCAATTGTCGGCGTGGTTCAGTGCAGTAAAGCAAATCGAAAACCCTGTTATTTCTGCCTACTTGCAAGCCTTGCTATTAACCGGTTCGCGCCCTAACGAGATAACCGGCGTGCGGTGGGCAGACGTGGATTTTCAGTGGGGCAATATGACCATACGAGACAAGATGCAAGGGTTGCGCGTTATTCCCTTGCCGCCTTACTTGGGGCACTTGCTAGCAGCCCTGCCTCGGCGGAATGAGTTCGTATTCTCAAGTCCGTCGGCAGCGTCCGGGCATTTAACTGACCCGCACGATGCAAATTATAGGGTTTGCGCTACTGCTGGTGTGGATGTGACGTTACATGGACTTCGCCGTAGCTTCGCCAGTTTGTGCGAATGGATAGAGATGCCTACAGGGATCGCGGCTCAGATACAGGGGCACGCTCCCCAAGGGGTGCGCGAAAAACACTATATCCGGCGTCCGCTCGACCTCTTGCGGATGTGGCACGTGAAAATAGAAGCGTGGATACTGGAGGAGGCGGATATTCAATTTGTTCCAATGCACGCGAGTTTGCGAGTAGTCGCATAGCTGCCTTTATTTGGAAGCTCTTTTAGGATTTTTGAGGTGGATGAAGAAAAGACAAAAACGTTGGAAAAATTAGCCGGTTTTGTCGATGAGTTAAAGAAACAAACCTTTCCAACCTCTACTATTTCAGCCGACCTCGCGGAGTTTGTCTCATCAGCAATCGAAAAATACCTAGAAGGCAAAACAAAATCTCTCGACGCGGCTTTTGGCCTAACACCTAAAAGAGGAGTTCCAGGGTTTCCCCGTAGAAGGAAAGATTTAGCAATGGAAATCTTAAAGATGCGGTTGTGTGGTAACTCATGGACAGAAATATCAAATAAGTTTCTAACCCACGATGAACGGCAATTGCGCCGGATTTATGGTGAGTTTAGGGAGCAAGTAATAGCACAAGAACTAACTGACAGGCTTGATAACCACGATAAGAAAGACAAGGGTGGGTAGCAAATCCACAATAATTCATACCCTATGTATTAACTTCTAGGAAGAGCAAATTAGAACCCTCAACATTTATAAAGGGTTCGAGATGCAAACCGAAACTGTTCAATTCACCGGCCTACCCGCCACATCTGCTACATATCATCTAGAACCATTATTCCCACCTCTTGAGCAAGTAACACGCTCAGTCATTACAACAAGAGAAGCCGCATACTATCTCAACCGTAAGGCGCAAACCTTGCGCACTTGGGCGTGCTTCGAAAATGGCGCAATTTGCCCTATTCGCATAAATGGCCGCCTCGCATGGCCTGTTGCCCAAATCCGTGCGCTATTGAATGGGGGTACGAAATGAGCGCGTCCATTCAGAAAGTGAGCGATACAGCATTTTGTCCCAAATATGAAACCTGTAGTGCGCCAATATGCCCGCTAAACTCCCACTGGAGAGACACTCGACATCTTCCGGGTGAACGCGTCTGCTTCTACCTCTGCGAAGCGCAAAAAGATGGTGCGGGAGCGATATTTGATAGTGTAGGACGGGGGTACCTTTATAGGTTAATGGTAGAGGCTACGCCGGAAATATCAAATCGGTGGAGCACCATTAAAATCGCCCTAGCGAAGGCTGCAAAGAGTGGCTCAAGGATGAGCACCAAGCCGCCCCTCCGTAGAGCCAGCATCAGGAGTGGGCAATGACGAACCCGGACAGCGCAATAACCGGGAAAGGACGGCTGGAATGGTTGCAATTCCGCTTAGTTCGATTTTCTTACCTTGGCACGAGTTCAGATATAGCCGGGCTATTTTTAATCGACTTCTGGGGCTTATGTCGCTTTCTCTCTCGCCTAGTGGATGGTTAGCTATGGCGAAAAACCGTTTTAAGGAAGCCCAAGCTAAACGGGAGGGCGGCGGCTTCGTACCCCTGCCTTTCGTCGTGATACGGAGCTATAGCTTTACCTTGCTTTCAGCCCATGCCGTCAAGCTGTTAAATGATCTGCTAGCTCAGTATAGAGGCAACAATAACGGTGATTTAAGCGCAGCGTGGACTTTAATGCAGCCAAGGGGATGGAAGTCAAAAGACACGCTTAATAAGGCTCTTAAAGAGTTGCTAGCCAGAGAGTGGCTAGAGGTAACCCGGCAAGGTGGCAGACACAAGGCAACGCTTTACGGCTTAACGTTTTACGCAATAGACGATTGCAAGGGAAAACTGGATGTACGAGCGACCAGCAGCCCAAGGGGTACATGGAAGGGAAACGAGCCATTACCACCAATGCCAAAATTAAAAGTGGTGCCCCGCCTGACGGGTTAATTATTCGGTGATTGACCCGCCGGGCGTATCAATCATTTTTATGATTTCAGAAATTGACCCGCCGGGCGTACCAGTCAAAGCCCTTTTTTAAAACCGATTGACCCGCCTGGCGTACACCTTTCTAGAACTACCAATCTATCTGCTGTCATCTCTTCCCCTCTGTAAGGACAGAGACTCAGCCATTGTGCCACTGGTAACAGCGGAAAAACAGCGAGCCCATTCTCACCGTGGGGTGGTGTTGACAAATATCGCGTCTCCCTACACGCGCGTATTGGTCGCAAAATAATCTCTCACTGAGGTTCTGAATGGGATTCAATTCTCATTTCTCGGAGAAGATCAAGACATGGAGAATCAATTGCTGAGGATGAGAAAAGCGGGCAAACTATATTTACCATTCTGTTTTTTTCCGTGTCCATTAAGAGCCTTTTCTTATCGGATGCCAATTGTGGCGTTGATTATTCCTACAACAACAACTGCTATGCTGGAAAAGGTTGAGTATTTCGTAGAGAGGTTTTTAACACGCTCTTTGAGAGTGTTGGTAGGCATGGTTTGCTTCTTTTTCGCTTTTACTTCTGGTTCAGAAGCGTATGAAATAGCTTCAAGACCTCTAGTAGCATTAACGATTATTGCAATTTTTTCTGTTATTTTTTATTGCACGTTGGCCTACTACTTGGCTTGGTTCGGATGGTTTGTAGCATTTGGCGAAGGCTCCACAAGAGAGGAACGAGAGAAGGAAAAAGAAGCAAGCGCCAGAATAAAAGCAGAGCAAGCATTAGAACAAGCCGCCCTCATTCAATTAGAACAGGATCAAGATTTGGGCAGGCAGGAAAGGATCAGAAATCACGCGGTGAAAGCTGGCCGCGCCGTTGGGCGCTTTTGGAGAAACCAAAAAAAGTAACAGAAACCAGAAAACCAGCTAGGCCATAAGTAAGGCCTTACGCTTGCGAATCATGATGGAGGGGTGGCGCGAACGCCTAAAAATCCTACATCCGCCCTACAGAACAGGCTCGAACAAAAACGGGGAAGGAGTATCCGTACCTAAGCCGCTGATTATATGGGGTGGCTGATGGGGATCGAACCCACGACAACCGGAATCACAATCCGGGACTCTACCGCTGAGCTACAGCCACCACCGGAAAATCATTGCCTTGCTTTAATTTTTTATACCTCTTCCGCCGCAGGATCTTGTGGCGTGCCCGACAGGAATCGAACCTGTAACCCCCAGCTTAGAAGGCTGGTGCTCTATCCGGTTGAGCTACGGGCACCTCTCAAGCCGGACTTCACTCCAGACTGCGTGAATGGTCGGGGTGGAGAGATTTGAACTCCCGACATCCTGGTCCCAAACCAGGCGCGCTACCAGGCTACGCTACACCCCGGAAAACCTTGTAATATACCTGTCCCGCCAGAAAAGGTCAATTTGGCCCTTTTTATCAGTGAAGTATTCATAAGGCAGACTATGGCGCGCCACCTTTCTTCATAGCCGTTGCTATATGTCCGATATCGGGCAAGGACGCTTGCCCCGCTCGATCATTGCATAAGCGGAATGATTGTGGATGGACTCGAAATTTTCCGACTCGACCACGTAAGCGTCTATGCGCCCGTCCTGATTCAATATCGTTGCTACATCACGTACTACGTCCTCCACGAATTTTGGATTTCCATAAGCCTTCTCGGTAACGTGTTTCTCATCGGAACGTTTCAGCAATCCGTAGAGCTCGCACGAAGCCTGGCTTTCCGCCATCTCCACGACATCCTCAATCCATACAGGCGCATTGATACGGACGGATACGGTTATATGGGAACGCTGGTTATGCGCACCATAGGCGGAAATTTGCTTGGAGCAGGGGCACAGGCTGGTGACAGGCACAACCACCTTCAAGGTAAACGTATAGTTCCCCTCTTCGATTTTGCCGATAAAAGTCACCTGGTAGTCCATCAGGCTTTTCACCTGGGACACCGGCGCGGCTTTATTCATGAAATAAGGAAAGCTCATTTCTATGACCCCTGATTCCGTTTCCAGCCGGGATACCATTGACCGCAGCAGGCTCTGGAACGACTCCACCGAAATTTCGGAATCGTGGCCGTTGAGCATCTCTACAAAGCGGGACATATGCACACCCTTGAAGTGGGGCTTCAAATTGACACGCATATTGAATAAAGCGACCGTATGCTGTTCACGGCCATGCTTGTCCGCTATCCTGACCGGGTGTCTAAGGGCCCTGATGCCCGCCTCGTTGACGGCTATAAGCCGGGTATCAGGCGCGCCCTGCACATCCGCAATAGGGCAATGCATGTCGTTCATGAGTTTGCTTCCCGGGAAGGGAGTGTATTCGTCGGAGATGAACCAGCAAAGACCGGGTAGCCTAGTCGAAGAGCCTGGCCCGGACTGATGTGATAATCCCCGTGCTATCCAGCCCGCAATCAGCCAGCATCTGGGCTGGATCGCCCTGGTCGATGAAAGTATCCGGCAGGCCAAGCTGCAGCACGGGAACGGTAAATCCCCGGCTTGAAAGCGATTCGAGCACTGCGCTGCCTGCTCCGCCCATGATCGTATTTTCTTCCACGGTTACCAATAATTCATATTTCTGCGCGAGGGACGCAACCAGATCACCATCCAGTGGCTTGACAAAACGCATATTGACGACGGTGGCATTCAATTCCTCCGCTGCTTCAAGACACGGTTTGAGCATGCTGCCAAAAGCCAGTAACGCTATTTTTTCGCCGGTCCGGCGAACTTCGCCCCGCCCGACAGGCAGCATATGCATCTGCTTTTCCGGGGCAACGCCGGTACCCGCACCGCGCGGATACCGCACGGCCGTCGGTGTATCCAGCTGGAATGCGGTATAAAGCATCTGGCGGCATTCATTTTCATCGGCAGGAACCAGAACGGTCATATTCGGTATGCATCGCAGGTAAGTCAAATCAAAGCTGCCTGCATGGGTAGGACCGTCCGCTCCCACCAACCCCGCCCGATCGATGGCGAACACGACCGGAAGATTCTGTATTGCGACATCATGAATCAACTGATCGTAGGCCCGTTGCAGGAAAGTGGAATAAATGGCGACAACCGGCTTGATGCCGTCGCAAGCAAGGCCCGCGGCAAAAGTTACGGCATGCTGCTCGGCGATACCTACGTCGAAATATCGATCAGGGTACTCTTCGGAGAATTTCACGAGTCCCGAGCCCTCCCGCATTGCCGGGGTGATCCCGACCAAGCGCTGGTCCAATGCCGCCATGTCGCATAACCAGTCGCCAAAAATCTGGGTATATGACGGCTTGCCGCCGCCTTTGGGCAGAATGCCGGCATCGGGGTTAAACTTGGCCACGCCGTGATAAAGAATGGGATCGTCCTCCGCGGCTTTGTAGCCAGCGCCCTTGCGCGTCACCACGTGAAGGAATTGCGGACCATCCAGGTGTTTGATATTGTTGAGTGTGCTTACCAGCACATCGAGGTCATGGCCATCGATAGGCCCGATATAATTAAATCCGAACTCCTCGAACATCGTGCTGGGCGTCACCATGCCTTTGACATGCTCTTCGGCGCGCTTGGCCAGTTCCAGCACAGGGGGCACGACTCCCAGCATCTTTTCTCCGGCACGGCGTGCGGTGGCGTAGAATTGCCCGGACATGAGTCTTGCGAGGTAATTGTTGAGAGCGCCAACGGGGCGCGAGATGGACATGTCGTTATCATTCAGGATCACCAACAGATCGGTGGTCATCGCTCCGGCGTTGTTCAATGCCTCGAACGCCATCCCCGCACTCATCGCGCCATCGCCGATCACGGCCACCACGCGTCTGCTCTTTCCTTCCTGCTGCGAGGCGACAGCCATCCCGAGAGCGGCACTGATGGAAGTACTGGAATGCGCCGTGCCGAAAGCATCGTATTCGCTTTCATCGCGCCGCGGAAATCCAGCGATTCCGCCATGCATGCGCAATTTTTTCATGCCTTCGCGGCGCCCGGTCAATATTTTGTGCGCATAGGTCTGATGTCCGACGTCCCATACCAGGCGATCATGGGGCGTGTTGAATACATAGTGCAACGCGATCGTCAGCTCTACGGTGCCCAGGTTCGAAGACAGGTGGCCACCTGTCCTGGCAACCGATTCAACCAGGAACTGGCGCAACTCGTCGGCAAGCTGCGGCAACATCCTGCGTTCCAGCGCCCGCAATTTTGAAGGGGTGATGATGGTGTCAAGCAGTGGATACATTTAAATCCTGAAAGATAAAATATTTTTCTGATAAAAATACTGTTCAGAAATTTCGCTGAATGATGAAATCCGTTACCTGACGCAACCGTTCCGCCTTCGCACCGAAAATCTCCAGTGACTGGCAGGCATCGCGACGCAATCCTTCAGCCAGCTCACGGGCTTGCCTCGCGCCCAGAAGGCTTATATACGTCGGCTTGTTATTTTCCGCATCTTTTCCCGCGGTTTTTCCCAGGGTCGCCGTCGTGGCCTCCGCATCGAGCACATCGTCGACCACCTGGAAAGCCAGGCCGATGCATTTGGCAAAATGATCGAGATTTACCGCTTCGCTCTCGCCGAGCGATGCTCCGCAATATGCTCCCAACATAACTGCTGCACGGATGAGTGCGCCGGTTTTATGGATATGCATAAATTCCAGCTCCGGCAAACTCAATGCCTTCCCAACACTGTCGAGATCCACGGCCTGTCCGCCTGCCATGCCTCGCGAGCCGGCGGCCTGAGCCAGCCGCCTGATCATTTCAAGTTGCGTTTGCGCATCATCAGCCAGGCGATGCTCCGCAAGCAATTGAAATGCCAGGCTCTGCAGGCTGTCTCCCGTCAGCAGAGCAATGGCTTCATCATACTGGATATGACAAGTCGGCTTTCCCCGCCGCAGCACGTCATCATCCATGCAGGGCAGGTCATCATGCACCAATGAATAGACATGTATCAATTCGACTGCGGCCGCCGCGATGCCCACTCTCTCTTCGCTGGCGCCGGTCAGCTCACCCGCGGCAAAAGCCAGCAGCGGACGAACGCGCTTTCCTCCTCCCAGGACAGCATAGCGCATGGCATCATGCAAGCGCTCTGGAGCAATGTCTGCGGCGGGAAGGAAGGTTTGCAGGACAGATTCTATATTCGCCTGGCGACTTTTCGCCCAGTCCTGGAAATCAGCGATCATCGATACCGGACGGGGGGAAATTTTTCAGTGCGTCGGCCTCAAATAGACGTACCTGCTGTTGCGCATCCTGCAGCCGCGACTGACAGTACTGCAGCAACTCTGTCCCACGTTTATGGGCCACGAGCGATGCCTCTAGCGGCAACTGTCCCGCTTCCATCTCAACCACGATGGCTTCGAGTTCAGTCAACGCGCTCTCAAAACTTTCAGGGCGGGAAAATTTGACGGGTTTAACAGGCTTTGTCATGATAAGCGCAGTGCACGCAAAGGGTGCGCAATACCGAGAATGCTATAAAAATAACGCATCAAGCAGGGTAAGGTCAATTATAAGGTCAATTAACCACGCAAAACCTGCCTTGAAAAGGATTTTTTTGCGACATCGCGACTCTTATACCTGCAGTCCAGCGTTTATTCTTGTTTTTAGTGTGTTATTTCATCTTTTCTTACTTCCTGGAGGTGTAGGGAACTAGATATGTCAAACTTTGTTGATGTCGAGCAGATAGCTTCTCCGCAATTGCCGGTCGATTGGTATTTTGATCCCCATGTTCTGGAGTTGGAAAAACGCCTCATCTTCGATCAGGGAGCAGGCTATGTGGGCCATGAAGCCATGTTGCCCCATACAGGGGATTATCATGTACTGGAATGGATGCATGGGGGGGCTCAGGTTTTAGTGCGCAACAGGGAAGGGATCGAATTATTGTCCAATGTCTGCCGTCATCGTCAATCCCTGTTGCTCAAGGGCCGCGGCAATGCAAGAAATATCGTTTGCCCTATACACCGGTGGACCTACGATATGAACGGAACGCTGCTGGGTGCTCCGCATTTTTCGGAAAAGCCCTGCCTGAATCTTGGCAGCACGCCGTTACAAAACTGGAACGGACTCCTGTTTGCGGGCAAGCGGAATGTGGCTCGCGATCTGGCGCGGCTTCAGGTCATGAACCAGTTCGATTTTTCGGGCCATGTACTGGATAGGGTGCAGATAGAGGATTACGAATGCAACTGGAAAACCTTCATCGAAGTATATCTGGAAGACTATCATGTCGAAACGTATCATCCGGGCTTGAGCAATTTCGTGAATACGGGTGAGCTCACCTGGGAATTTGGTGACTGGTACAACGTACAAACCGTGGGAATCAACCGCGGTCTTACGCGTCCCGGCACACCCGTCTACGCCCGGTGGCAGGAGCAGATATTGCGGCAAACGGGAGGTGAAGTGCCGGCACATGGAGCCATCTGGATGCTCTACTATCCGAATATAATGCTTGAATGGTACCCTCATGCATTGATAATCAGTACTTTGCTCCCGCTAGGGGCAGAACGTTGCAGAAACGTAGTCGAATTTTATTATCCGGAAGAGCTGGTTTTATTCGAACGGGAATTCATCGAAGCCGAGCAGGCCGCCTATCACGAAACCGCGCTGGAAGATGACGAAATTTGCAAGCTCATGACCGCCGGACGGCGCGCCCTATATGGGCAAGGTATCAATGAAGCCGGGCCCTACCAGTCGCCTATGGAAGATGGAATGGCGCATTTTCATGGTTTTTTGCAGCGAAAACTTGAATCGCACATGAGCCGTGCCTTCAAGGCAGGTATTTAGCACTTGGGAAACCGCTGAATATAGCTTGTTCAGCGCTTCCCTAGCACCGGCCCCATGCCATTGAGGCCCCAGCCATTAAATTAAATTGGGTAGCAAATCATGATCGCCATCGAAGAATCCGATAATCTTATAAACATTGCTGTTTTCGGTGAGTTTACCTTGGCGGATTACAAGCAGTTTGAAGACCAGGTAATGGCCAAATCCCGTTCTCTGCGCAAGATGAACGTGTTGTTCGACTGGCGCGACATGCTGAGTTATACCATCGATGTCGCATGGGAAGACATCAAGTTCATACGGGAACACGGCAGCGAATTTAACCGCGTCGCCATCGTTACCCAGGATCAGTGGCAGACCTGGAGCGCATGGGTATCCAATCTTTTCATCACCGCGGACATACGGGTCTTCAGCAACTACGCCGATGCGAGAAAATGGGTAGAAAGCTGAAATCCTCAATTCCATTCTGCCATGTTTTTTCGATCCTCATGTTGTTGCAAAAAAGACACACCTTCCTCTTCGATTCTCCAAAATTTCTTTATATTGGTTCGCAACTCGTACAAAATGCAACCTTCGCTCTCTTGCGAGCCCGGATGGGTTTGAAAAATTATTTCAATAGCATTGCAGGCTCGAAAAATACCTTGAGGCCCGGGTTTTTACGTGTTCGATCCATTATTGACGGCAATCGGCACACCGCAATGCGAAATGGCATAATTATTTAAATTAAAGCACTACCCGCTCGATAAGCCTTTTTGATTGCAATACCGTTACAATCGGTTTATCGGGAATTGGATGTCACTTGAGCGCTTTTGCAAGCTGAAGTGCAGATTTTATAAGCAAGAGAAGCATGTCTGACCGTACCTATACATAAAAAGATGACCAGTACCATTAATTTGGAGGGGAAAGCCTTGAGTTCAACAATAGCAAAGTTGAACGCTCCGCTAACGCAAGCGTTTGATCCTCGACTATCAGGCGAGTCGCCAATGGCAACAATCCCCACGCCAACGTCCAATACCCAGTCTCAGCGACTGGCTGACTTTGAGACTTTGACTGGAGCCCTGGAATACGCGGCAGCCGGAAATGCGGGATATAACTTTTACGATGCCAAGGGTAATCTGCGCTCGGTGCTGCCCTATCAAACGCTGAGGAGAAACGCCTGCGCCAGCGCTCAGAAGCTGGCGGGACTCGGATTGACATATGGCGAGCGGGTGGCAATCATCGCCGACACCACTCCCGAATTCATCGAATTATTCTTTGCGTGCCGTTATGCTGGCCTGGTCCCTTTTGCAATGCCGGTTCCTGTCAATCTGGGCAGCCACGCCATATATGTGCAGCAACTGAGGGGGATGCTTGAAAGCGGCCAAGCGAGCGCCGCGCTGGCCAACATCGACTATATAAATTTCCTTCAGGAAGCTGCCGAAGGGTCACGGCGGTTGCGTTGGGTCGGTACGCCGGATCAACTGGGAAAACTTCCTGTTTCCGATCTGGAGCTTAAACCGAATCATCCAGACGAAATTGCCTACCTTCAATTCACTTCCGGCAGCACACGCGGACCGCGTGGCGTGATTATCACGGAGCGGTCATTGATGAGCAATCTGAGGGGGATCGTGCGTAACGGGCTAGAAATACGCCCGGGAGACCGCTGCGCCTCATGGCTGCCCTTCTACCATGACATGGGTCTGGTTGGCATGGTAATGGCGCCGATGGTAGCTCAAGTTTCGGTGGACTACCTGGCTACTCGCGATTTTGCCATCAGACCTCTGCAATGGTTGAGGCTGATCAGCCGTAATCGCGCCACGGTTGCTTTCAGCCAACCCTTTGGCCTCAAGCTGTGCACGTTAAGGGTAAGGGATTCTGATCTGGAGGATCTCGATCTGAGCAGTTGGCGCGCCGCGGGTGTAGGCGCAGAGATGATACGTCCAGACACCTTGAGAAATTTTGCGGAAAAATTTGCTCCCGCGGGTTTTGATGCGAGAGCCTTCCTGCCATGCTATGGATTGGCCGAATCCACGCTGGCTGTCACCTTTTCCCAGATTGGACAAGGCTTTCAAAGCTTGTGTGTCGACGCTGGAACATTGGTTGACAAAAAAATTGCGGTCCGATTGCAAGCCGAAGGCAGGAAATTCAGCGAGTTTGTGAATTGCGGCCGGCCATTGCCTGAGCATACCGTTAAAGTCGTTGGCGATACGGGAGAAAGCCTGCCGGATCTGAGGGTGGGGAGTGTGCTCGTCCAGGGCAGCAGTATCATGACTGGCTATTTTAATAATCCAGAGGATACCAGCAAAACGCTCCGGCCCGGGAACTGGCTTGACACGGGGGACCTTGGATTCCTTTTCGAAGGCGATCTCTATGTCACCGGACGCCGCACCGACGTCATTATCGTTAATGGCCGCAATATCCGTGCCCAGGATATAGAGGAACTCGCGGAACAGCAGCCCGAGGTAAGAACGCGGGAAGCTTCAGCCTTCGGCATAACGGATGCTAACGATGTAACTACGATCGTTCTGGTAATAGAATGTCGTTTGACTTCGATAACGGACCGGCAGTCTCTCACCACTCGATTGCAGCGCCTCGTATATATGGCTTTTGGCGTAAACTGTCTGGTTGAATTGGTTCCACCTCACACCTTGCCCCGCACGTCATCGGGCAAGTTATCTCGCTTTGCCGCCCGTCAGGGGTTCTTGCAGCGGACGCAATTGACAGACCAGTTATCTGCTGCCGAGTCTCGAGACAAATAAGAAGTCCATGCCTGAATCAGTAGCAGTTACCGGCGCCACCGGATTCATCGGTGGCGCGCTGGTAAGGGCTTTGATCAAGGAAGGCTGGAAAGTCCGGGCATTGACCAGGCGGCCACGGCCTGACGATGAATCCACCCGTTGGATCGAAGGGGATTTGGATAATCCTGAGGCGCTACAAAATCTCGTCAAGGATGTTTCCGCCGTTGTGCATTGCGCTGGCCAGGTCCGTGGCAGATCGCTCGAGGATTTCCTTCATACTAACGTAGAAGGCACGCGCAATCTTGTACGTGCATCGATACAGCGGGATTCGCCGCCGCGCTTTCTTTTGATATCCTCCCTGGCCGCCAGACAGCCCGAGCTCTCATGGTACGCAACAAGCAAGCACATTGCGGAACAGCTGCTGATTGACCACTCTCATGTCATGCCTTGCGCAGTTTTTCGTCCAACCGCAGTCTATGGACCGGGGGATAAGGAAATGAGCCCTCTTTTCAGGGCTACCCGTCGCGGAATATTACCCATGGTGGGCCAAGCGGCAATGCGATTTGGTTTGCTGCATGTCAGTGACCTGGTAGCTGCCATGCTCTGCTGGCTATCGACCGGTATCCCCATAAGAGGGATTTATGAACTCGATGACGGCAAACCCGGTGGCTACGATTGCCAGTCCGTTGCCTTTATCGCGCAGCAGGTCTGGAAGCGGCGGGTGCATTGCGTATTTTTACCAACACCCCTGATTTCAGTGATTGCAAATATCAATTTGTGGAGCGCCCGGCTACTCGGCTATTCGCCCATGCTAACGCCTGGAAAGGTCCGGGAACTAAGGCATGAGAACTGGGTTTGCGATATCACCCCTTTAACCCAGGCACTCCCCCATTGGCAACCTCGCATACGGTTGAACGACGCGTTATCTCAAGCGATATAATTCCCGCGATAAAAAATTCATGGAACCGAGCATGGCAAGCACTTACAACGATATCCTGGAGAGACTCCGCTTCCATTTGAGGCAATTTACCGGCCCTGATGTGGAGATTACAGCGCAGACCGATCTTATCAATGAACTTGCGATCGATTCTGTCAAGTTGCTGAACCTGATAATGGAGATCGAGGATGAATTCGATATCTCCGTGCCGATCAATGCCCTTGCGGATGTGCAAACCGTGCATGAGCTCGTCAATCTGATTCAGCGGATCAAGGTGGCTAGGCAATGAGTTTGCTCGATAAGCTCGACGCCGTTGCGGCTGCGCGAAAAGCCTTGTTGCCAGAAGGCGTGGAAGTTTTTGGCATGCCCATCGACGAGATTTATTCCTCGACAGAAGCGAAAATAGGCGACCACCGCATACTGTTTCTGGGTACAAACAATTACCTGGGTCTCACCTTTGCACCGGAATGCAAGCAGGCTGCACATGAAGCCATAGAAAGCGAAGGCACGGGAACCACGGGTTCACGCATGGCAAACGGGAGTTATATCGGGCATCGCGCTCTCGAGCACGAGCTCGCGGATTTTTATCACTGCCACTCATGCATCGTCTTTACAACTGGCTATCAGGCAAACCTCGCAACAATTTCCGGTCTGGCGGGACCGGGCGATGTTGTCCTGATCGATGGCGACTCGCATGCGAGCATTTATGATGGATGCAGGCTAAGCGGCGCGGAGATCATCCGGTTTCGCCATAATGACATGGCTGATCTGGATAAACGCCTGCGACGTCTGGGAGAACGTTCACGATCCACCCTGATCATTGCGGAAGGTATCTACAGCATGCTGGGTGACAAGGCGCCCCTGGCTGAAATTGTGGAATTAAAAAATGCCCACAACAGTATTCTTTTATTAGATGAAGCTCATTCTCTGGGCGTTCTGGGCCATACCGGCCAAGGACTGGTGGAAGAGACAGGGCTTATCGATGAGGTTGATTTCATTACCGGCACTTTCAGCAAAAGCCTCGGCGGTATCGGGGGTTATTGTGTCAGCAATCACCCTCAACTTGACCAGTTGCGATATATCAGCCGGCCGTATATATTCACTGCATCCCCTACCCCAGCCACCATTGCTTCAACACGGGCAGCCTTAAAGCTGTTGCGGGACGGCACCCAGCTTCGCAGCCAACTCTGGGATAACGTTCATCAGCTGTATTCCGATCTGCAGCAGCTTGGCTATCGCCTGGGACCAGAACCCAGCCCTGTTATCGCAACCATACTGGACAGCCCGCAACAAGCCCTCGCTTTATGGAAGGGCCTTCTTGAAAATGGTATTTATGTGAATCTGATCCTCCCGCCTGCCGCGCCTGAAGGCAGCTCTCTGGTACGATGCAGCGTCAGTGCAGTCCATACCAGAGAGCAGATGAATTTCGTCGGCCAAGCCTTTGCGAAGGTCCGGGAGGTTCTTTCGAAATAACCCTGAATCCGGTAGTTGGATAGGGTGGAGTGTGCGGTTTTTGAAGCGCAGGGCGTAGCCGGCCTATTACCAAGCTATGCAACGCCGCACTCGCATTTTTTGTGTATTTATGGGGAAACTGCAGGGGACCAAAGTAAGAACTTGTCCGGAAGCTTCCTCGGGACTCCCGGAATACGTCTGGAAGCCGGGAAGCCCCTATTGATCCGGTGAGCAACAGTATAAACGTCATACCGGCAGAAGCCGGTATCCAGTAGCGTTCGTAACGTCGTATTTACTGCCTGGGAGCTGGATTCCGGGTCAAGCCCGGAATGACGGGATTCATAGTATTTTTTCGCCAGATCAATAGTTAAACTTTAGCGAACGTGATCAGGATGCCTTGGGGCTTGCGCGGCGCCGGAACCAGAAGAATGCGCCAATCCCGGCTGCACCCACCAGCAGCGCAATTTCTGTCGCGCCGATACCTGAGCCATGCCCCCCGTGTCCTCCCCCTCCTCCGACATGTACCGGAATACGCACGGCGGTGGTCATCTTGCCGCCCTTCTCGGTTTCCAGCAGCACCGCATACTGGCCCAAATCCTCCAGGTTAGCGGTAAAAGCGATACTTCCGGAAGGATACTGCTTGGCCGGGATGGACATGATCTCGTGCCCCCCTTCTCCATGCCCTTCCATTACCAGCCGTATCGCAATGGGAATCTCACGAGATTCGAGATCCGTCAAATCCACCGAAAAGTACAATTCCCCGGTCTCGGGAACATGGTCGCAATATGCATGGGTGGGAGGAAGGTCTCCCTTTGGCTTTTCATAAGCGCTGAATGCCACGGGAAAAGCCCCGTTCTTTATTGCGCAGTCTCCGGAATGATGACCTTCGTGAGCGAGCATCAACTGCGCATGTGCCGGCAATGCGACGAGTAATACCAGCGCAACTCCCGCCAACTCTATGATCAAGTCAAGCATTCTCTTCATAATCTCTCCGGTTTACATCCGCAATTAATCTTGAGCTCATCATTTTGATGAACGATGGAATCCTGAATGACAATTCTGGCGAGTCTACTTTGCAGACGCGCCACATCCTCTTCCTAGAGGAGAATTCCTTCAAGGTTCCAAAAAAACAAATTGTATAACAAACCACCCTGGAATAGGAAACAGAGTATACCCAGGCCTCGGAGGGGTTTCCAATTCAGGGCCAGCCATTTTAAAGCGATTTTCCCTAATTGGGATACCCATCTGATGACCGCTGGATGTCTCGCGAGCCGCCGGGAGCGGCGTATAAATTCGCGTTATATATGGAATGAACGTATCGGAAAGATCTCTTGCGGATGGCCATTTCCGGGTTCCCGTCGCCATGGACAGCATTAAAGTAAAGCTGTATAGTTGGCGAGCCTTTGCTCCGCAGAAGCTTTGTGGAGTATTCGGTTCTGCAAGGCATTCTTTAGGGCATCTCTAAGAATTCGANATCGAAATCGCTCATCTTCCTATGCTTTCCTTCCTGCTTCAAGATATGGCGCTGGCATGTCATGCGGCGGTGGAGAAGCGGGTATTGAACGGGATGGAG
>Ga0041910_1001852_pt1 | contig 16719 bp, 17 predicted proteins | sample ThiBio_1000_biof_FD_55015 | JGI IMG/M metagenome (GOLD analysis project Ga0041910, IMG submission 55015) | Wastewater bioreactor microbial communities from Cape Town, South Africa - Thiocy_expt_1000_biof | ecosystem: Engineered > Bioreactor > Thiocyanate-remediating > Anaerobic-Aerobic | place...
CCTCGCCTCGATCATACATCCGCCACCGCCCGCCTCAGCGCGACATCGGCGGCGGTTTCACGGCCGGCTGGCCGCGCGGCCTGCACAGGATCACGATCCAGCCGATCGGGCCGAGCACCCAGGACCACAAGACCGCTTCCAGCACCCGGCCGCGCCACCAGCCGAGCAGCAGGCCCACGGCGACGAACAGCAGATTCCACCAGAACATGGCTGCCCAGGGCACCATATTCAACAGATTGAAGAAGACGTGCCTGAACGCGCCGGGGGCGTCGAGATCGACGCCTTGGGTGGCGCGGGCCAGCAGCTCATCCACGGGGAGACTGGCGCCAGCTGCGCCGCGCCGCCAACTCAGGCATGGGTCATGGCCATCGCGGCGTCGATGCGGCGGATCGCCTCCTCGCGCCCGGTGAGATAGATCGTGTCCTCGATCGAGGGCGAGACCTGGGTACCGGTCATCGCGACCCGCAGCGGCTGCGCCACCTTGCCCATGCCCAACTCCAGCTGCGCCGCCACCTGCTCGATGACCAGGTGGATCGCCGCCGGCTTCCACTCGCACGCACTCAGCAGCGTCTTCGCCGCCGCCAGCACGCCCGGGGCACCGGCATTGCCGAGATGCTTCGCCACCGCCTTGTCGTCCCAGGCAGTGATCGGGCCGTACCAGATCTTCGCCCGCTCGGCCATTTCCTTCAGCGTGTGCACGCGCTCGCGCAGCGCCACGATGACCTCGATCGGCGCGGGGCCTTGCGCGACGTCCACGCCGGCGCGCTGCAGGTGCCATTCGAACTCGGCNAGGAACGACTGCGGCTCGTCGGTCTTCAGGTAATGCTGGTTCAGCCACGCCAGCTTCTCGGTGTCGAAGCGCGAGGCCGCCTTGTTGACGTCGGCGATGTCGAACAGCGCGATCATCTCCTCGCGCGAGAAGATCTCCTGATCGCCATGCGACCAGCCCAGCCGCACCAGGTAGTTGAGGATCGCGTGGGGCAGGAAACCCTGCTCGCGATAATCCATCACGCTGACCGCGTTGGTGCGCTTGGACAGCTTCTTGCCTTCCTTGTCCAGGATCATCGGCAGGTGCGCGAACTCCGGCACCGGCGCGCCGAGCGCGTGATAGATGTTGATCTGCCGCGGCGTGTTGTTGACGTGATCGTCGCCGCGGATCACCTCGGTGACGCCCATGTCGATGTCGTCGACCACCACGGCGAAGTTGTAGGTCGGCCAGCCATCGGAGCGAAAGATCACCAGGTCGTCCAGCTCGCTGTTGGCGATCTCGATGCGGCCCTTGACCTTGTCCTCGAATACCACCGAGCCTTCGATCGGGTTGCGGAAGCGGATCACCCGGTTGGGGTCGTCGCGGCACGCCTCGTTGCGATCGCGGTAGTAACCGTTGTAGCGCGGTTTCTCGCCGGCCTGCATGGCCGCCTCGCGCATCGTCTCGATTTCCTCCTTGCTCTCGTAGGCGTAGTAGGCCTTGCCGGCGGCGACCAGTTGGTCGGCGACCTGCCTGTATCGGTCGAGTCGCCGGGTCTGGTAGAACGGGCCCTCGTCGGCATCGAGGCCGAGCCAGTGCATGGCGTCGAGGATCGCCTGCACCGCCGCGTCTGTGGAACGTTCGCGATCGGTATCCTCGATGCGCAGAATGAACTGTCCGCCGCGACGACGCGCCTCCAGCCAGCAATACAGCGCGGTGCGCGCGCCGCCGATGTGCAGGAAGCCGGTGGGGCTGGGAGCGAAACGGGTACGGACGGCCATGATGTTCCGGACAACAAGGAGAAACGATGGATTTTAACCGATACCGCGGGCAGCGCCGGCCTCGCATGCGCGCCCTGCCCACCTCCATGCTCGCGCTGGCGCTGCTTGTCGCCGCCGCACCCGCAAGGGCGGAGAACCCCGGTTTCGACCGCCCCGGCTACGGCTTCACGCCGGGCGTGCTGGCCGCTGGCGAGGCAATCCTCGAACAAGGCCTGCCGGACTGGAGCCGCGACCGGCAGGATGGCGTCACCGTGTCGCAGTACACCGCCGACAGCTTGCTGCGCATCGGGCTCGGCGGGCCGTTGGAAATGCAATNGGGCAGCGACTCCTGGAACGTGCTGCGGCAAGCCANCCCGGGCGGCAGCGTGCACAGGGAAGGCCGCGGCGACAGCCAGCTGGGGCTGAAGCTGGCGCTGCCGTCGAGCCATGCGGGCTTCAGCTGGGGCCTGCTGGGCAGCGTCACCTTCACCGACGGCGAGCGGGAGTTCCGCGGNGACCATCGCCAGTACCTGCTCGGCGCGCAGTTCAACCTGGATGTCNGCGAGCGCCACTCGCTGGGCCTTTACCTGGAGAACGTGCGCCGCGGCGGNGCCGACAGCCCCACCGTGGCGCTGGACGACAGCCATGCGCTGTCGTCGGCGCTGACCCTGTACACCGAACTCGCCTGGCAGCACCTGCCCGGCGAGGGCANCGGCAGCCTCGCCGGTGCCGGCGTGCAGTGGATGGTCACGCCCCGCGTGCAACTGGACGCGGGCTTCGACCATCGCCTGCGCGGCTCGGCAAACCAGTGGCAGGGCAATCTGGGCGTGTCGATCTACTTCGGCGACTGATTGCGTCGCACGCCCCCGCGATTACTTGACGTGGACGGTGATCTTCTTCGACACCACCGCCGGCACGAACGGCACATGATTCGCGTCCCCCAGCTCCAGTTGCAGAGTATGCGTACCCGGGGCCAGCTTCAGCGTGGTCTGGGTCTGTCCGCCGCCGAAATGGATGTGGTTGGCGTCGGCCGGAATCGGCTGGCCGGCGGCGGGCAAGGTCTTCACGTCGACCAGCAGGTGATGATGGCCGGTGTGCTCCCTGGTCACGCCCGCTGGCGCCACGCCCATGCCCTCGAGGCCGAAGCGCACGGTGAATTCCTGGCCGACGGTGGCGCCGTCCGCGGGCGAGATGATGTAGACCCTGGCGGCGGCCGGCGCCGACGTGCCCGGCAGCGCAGGTGCTTCGGCTGCCATCGCGACAATGGCCAGACCGGTGAGGGCGAGAATGAGCAGGATGCGATTCATCGAGGGAACCTCCAGCAAAGGGGAACTCCCAGTGTAAGCGCTGCACCGCGCCGCCGCCCACTGTGCGCAATATGCTCACGCCGTCGTGGCTGCCTTTGCGCTCAAGCAGATAGCGAATTTGTCCACAGGCTTTGCCGAACGTGCTCCACAGTCGCTGTGGAAAACTCTCGCGCGGTTGCTCAGAAAATCATCAAGGCGTGGCAAGTCATTGCCGGCAAAGGACGAAGCGCGGTTGTCCACAGGCTTGTACAGCGACGGCGCACAGAAGCTGTGGAAAACCCGGCCCGCGATACGACGATGCCGCCCGTGGGCGGCATCGCTCCGCGACACGCGACGCGCGCTCAGGCCGCGCGATCGGCCCGGGTCAGGATGCCGAACAGGTCGGCAAGCTTGTCGCGCATCTCGCGGCGGTCGACGATCAGGTCGATCGCACCGTGGTCAAGCAGGAACTCCGAACGCTGGAACCCTTCCGGCAGCGTCTCGCGCACGGTCTGCTCGATCACGCGCGGACCGGCAAAGCCGATCAGCGCCTTGGGCTCGCCGATGTTGATGTCACCCAGCATCGCCAGGCTGGCCGAGACACCACCGGTGGTCGGGTTGGTCAGCACGCTGATGTACGGCACGCCGGCATCGCGCAGACGCGCCAGCGCGGCCGAGGTCTTGGCCATCTGCATCAGCGAGAACAGCGCCTCCTGCATGCGCGCACCGCCAGTGGCGGAGAAACACACCAGCGCGCTCTTATCGGCCAGCGCACGTTCGGCGGCGCGGGCGAACTTCTCGCCCACCACCGACCCCATCGAGCCGCCCATGTAGGCAAACTCGAACGCCACCGCCATCAACGGACGTCCCTTCAAGCGGCCGCTCATCGCGACCATGGCGTCCTTCTCGCCCAGTTTCTTCTGGGTGGCGATGATGCGGTCGCGATACTTTTTCGAATCGCGGAACTTCAGCGGATCGGCCGGTTCCATGCTGGCCCACAGTTCCTGGCCGGAACCTTCGTCCAGCAGCGCGCCCAGGCGCGCCCGTGCGCTGATGTAGTGATGGTGGCCGCACTTGGGACACACCATCAGGTTGCGTTCCAGTTCAGGCCGGTACAGCACGGTGCCGCAGCCCGCGCATTTCTCCCACACGCCCTCGGGCACCGAGCCCTTGCCGCCACCCGAAGGGAGCGTGCGGGTACGCGGGTTCATGATCTTCTGCAGCCAATTCATCGCAATACCTCAAACTTTCGAGACGGCCGGGTCGACCGCCTCAGCGTGCATCCAGCGCCGCGCGGATCGGCTGCAGGAAACTGCGCACACGACCCGTGATATCCGCCGCGTCCGTGGCCGCCGCCAGGCTTTCGACCAGCGCGCTGCCGATGACGACCGCGTCAGCGAAGCCGCCGATCGCTGCGGCGCTGGCCGCATCGCGAATGCCGAACCCCACCGCCACCGGCGTACCGGCGAGGCTCCTGACTTCGGCAACGCGCTCGGCAATCTCGCTGACGCTCAACTGCGCCGCTCCGGTGACGCCAGCGAACGATACATAATACAGGAAGCCTTCCGCCGAGCTGCACAACTGCGCCATACGCGCAGGTGCGGTGGTGGGCGCGGCGAGCAGGATCTGCTGCAACCCCGCCTCGCGCAGCGACTGCAGCACGGTCGACTCCTCCAGCGGACAATCGACCAGCAGCACGCCATCGACGCCGGCCGCCACGGCCTCCTGTGCGAAGCGCGCGTAGCCGTGGATCTCCAGCGGGTTCAGATAGCCCATCAGCACGATCGGGGTTTCCGCATCGCGTTCGCGAAATGCATGCACCCAGCCCAGCACCTGCGCGAGACCGACGCCCTTGGCGATCGCCCGCTCACTGGCGTGCTGGATCACCGGGCCGTCTGCCATCGGATCGGAAAACGGCACGCCCAGCTCGATCAGGTCNGCCCCCGATTCCACCAGCGCATGCATCATCGCCACCATGTGCTGCGGCGANGGATCGCCCGCGGTGACGAACGGGATCAGGCCGGTGCGGCCGGTGGCCTTGAGTTGGGCGAAGCGGGTGTCNATGCGGCTCATAAGACAGGAGTGAGTAATGAGAAGTGAGAANTGAAAGAGANCTCGGGCGGGTCTGAGCGGTTCTGGAGTGCGAGACTTCCTCTCACTTCTCACTCCTCTCCACTCACTCCTCGCTACACGCTCACTCCCTCGCGCGCCGCGATCGTNTGCACNTCCTTGTCGCCGCGGCCGGACAGGTTGCACAGCACGATGCCGTCTTTGGGCAACTCGCGCGCCAGCTTGATCGCCTGCGCCACCGCGTGGCTGGATTCCAGGGCGGCCAGGATGCCTTCGGTGCGCGCCAGCAGGTGGAACGCCTCCAGCGCCTCGTCGTCGGTGATGCCGACGTACTCGGCGCGACCGGCATCCTTCAGGAAGGCATGCTCCGGCCCCACACCGGGATAGTCGAGGCCGGCGGAGACCGAATGCGTCTCGGTGATCTGGCCGTTGTCGTCGCACAGCACGTAGGTGCGGTTGCCGTGCAGCACGCCGGGACGGCCGGCCGCCAGCGAGGCGGCATGATGGCCGGTGGCGATCCCCTCGCCTGCCGCCTCGGCGCCGACGATGCGCACGTCGGCGTCGTTGAGGAAGGCATGGAACAGGCCGATGGCATTGGAGCCGCCGCCGACGCAGGCGGTCAGCACNTCGGGCAGGCGGCCGTATTGCGCCAGCATCTGCGCGCGTGCCTCGCGCCCCACGACGGCATTGAAGTCGCGCACCATCTTCGGATACGGATGCGGACCGGCCACGGTGCCGATGATGTAGAAGGTGTCGGCCACGTTGGTGACCCANTCGCGCATCGCCTCGTTCAACGCATCCTTCAACGTCTTCGAACCGGAAGTCACCGGCACCACCTCGGCGCCGAGCAGCTTCATGCGGTAGACGTTGATCTTCTGCCGCTCGATGTCGACCGCACCCATGTACACCACGCAGCGCATGCCGAAGCGCGCCGCNACCGTGGCCGTGGCNACGCCATGCTGGCCGGCGCCGGTTTCCGCGATGACGCGCTGCTTGCCCATGTGCCGCGCCACCAGCGCCTGGCCGATGGTGTTGTTGATCTTGTGCGCGCCGGTGTGGTTGAGGTCCTCGCGCTTGAACAGAATGCGCGCGCCGCCAACCTGCCGCGACAGCCGTTCGGCGTGGTAGATCGGGCTGGGCCGGCCGACGTAATGCTGCAGGTCGCGATCCAGTTCCGCGAGGAAAGCCGGATCGGTGCTCAGCCGTTCGTAAGCCTCGCTCAACTCGGCCAACGGCGCCATCAGCGTCTCGGCGACATAGCTGCCGCCATACTCGCCGAAGCGGCCATGGGCGTCGGGGTAGAGGTTGAAGTCCGCAATCTTGCTCATGGGGTCACTCGGGGATGGGCATGCCGCACTGCGGCAAGCGACCATCTTAGCGGATAGTTCACAGATAACGCCGGATGGTTTCCCGGAACTCGGCCAGTTGCCCCGGCGTGAGCGCGCCGAGTATCCCGCGCCGCTCGGCGGGGATGTGCGCGGCGGGGTCGTCGTCGCCGAAGACGTAGTGATCCAGCAGGCCTTTCCACGCCGCCCGCTCTGCCGGCGGCAACGCGCGGAACACGAGGATGCAGTGCATCAGGCAGCCCAGCGCCGTGGCCGGTGCGTCGCCCCCGGCCGGCACCGGTTTCCACCAGTAGTTCACCAGCGCATTGATCTGCTCCAGCGACTCGACGTGGTGCCACCACATCGGCGGGATGTAGATCGCGTCGCCGGGATGCAGTTCGGCCACCTGTGCCGCGGCCAGCGCATCTTTCAAGCGCGGATAACGCGGATCGTCGGGACGATCCAGCCGCGCCATGCCGATCGCCGCGCCGGTCGGCGCGAAATCCAGCGGGCCGACATAGAGATTGCGCACCTGCTCCGGGGCGAACAGGGTGAAGCGCCGCACCCCGCACGCCACACAGGCGACGTTGTGGTACTCGTCGAAATGCGCCGGCGTGGTGACCTTGTTGCCGATCCAGATGCGCGGCTGGATCGCCTTGTCGATGAAGGGAACCGCATGATCCTCCAGCAGTCCGGGCAGGCAGTCGGCGATCAGCGCGCTCTGCATCGCCAGCCCCGGCGGATTGTCCTGGCGGCTGTAGGCCGCCAGCCGCTGCAGGCCCCGGGTGATCGAGACGCGGTGATGCGCGTAGTTGAAACCGTCGACATTCGCGTTGTAGCCGATCACGCCGCCCTCGCCTGCCGGCATCAGCAGCGCGTCGACCTCGCGGCCGTTGTCCAGCTTCGCCAGGCCTTGCGCAAAGGCGGTGTCCGACCGCCGCGACCACGCCACCATCGGCCAGTCGCGGCAGAGGCCGCGGATCACCAGCGGGCGGGCACGATCCACCAGGCCCGCGAGTTCGAGTGCTTGCCCGGCGCCGCGATATTCCTCGATCACTCCCGGCATGCCGCCTGCTCCGCGTCGGCCGCGCGCACCGCGCGGATGAAGGCTTCGAGCCGCGCCGCGTCCTTGATCCCCGGTGCCGATTCCACTCCGCTGGCCACATCCACCGCCCACGGACGTGCCGCACGCACCGCATCGCCCACGTTGCCGGCGTGCAGGCCACCGGCCAGGATCAGCGGCTGCGCCAGATTGCCGGGCAGCAACGACCAGTCGAACGCCTTGCCGCTGCCGCCCGCCTCGCCGGGTGCATGGCCGTCCAGCAACAGGCCGGCGGCGCGCGGGTAATCGCGCAGGCGCGGCAGCGCCGCAGCGCCATCGCCCATCGCGATCGCCTTGACGAAGGGGCGATCGAACCGTGCGCACCAGTCGTCGCCCTCATCGCCATGGAACTGCAGCAGCGCGGGATCGACTTCATCGACCACCTGCCGCACCAGCGCCGCCGCGTCGTCCATGAACAGGGCCACCGTGGCGATGAACGGCGGCAGCGCCGCGACGATCTCGCGCGCACGCGCCAGCGTCACCTGCCGCTTGCTGCGCGCGGTGAACACCAGGCCGATCGCATCGGCGCCGAGCCGCGCGGCGAGCAGCGCATCCTCGACGCGGGTCATGCCACAGCATTTGATGCGGGTCACGGGCCGGCTCCCGTCAGGCAGACTTCGGTGGGCAGGCCCCAGTGTGCCTCGTAGCGCGGGCCGATGAAGGTCAGCCCCGAGGCCGGCGCAGTCGGTCCGGCCACCTGGCGGTCGCGGCCGGCGAGCAGTTCGGCCATCCATTCCACCGGCTGCTCGCCGCGACCGACCAGCAGCAGCGAACCCGCGATGTTGCGCACCATGTGGTGCAGGAAGGCGTTGGCCTCGATCTCCAGCATGACGTGCTCGCCCTCGCGGCGAACGCTGATCTCGAGCACCGAGCGCCGCGGGTGCGGCGCCTGGCACGACAGCGCCCGGAATGCGCTGAAGTCGTGCTCGCCCAGCAAGGATTGCGCGGCTTCGTGCATGCGCTGCGCGTCCAGCGGCAGGCGCTCCCAGGTGACGTAGCGCGCGTCCAGCGCGGCGCGCACCGGCCGGTTGAGGATGTGGTAGCGATAACGGCGGCTGCGCGCGGAGAAGCGCGCGTGGAAGCTGTCCGGCACCGGTTGCGCCCACAACACGGCCACGCTGGCCGGCAGGTTCGAGCACGCGCCCAGCACCCAGCCGCGCAATTCGCGGCGTGCATCGGTATCGAAATGCACCACCTGGCAGCGGCCGTGGACGCCGGCGTCGGTGCGTCCTGCGCAACTGACCAGCACCGGATGGGCCGCCACTTTCGACAAGGCCTCCTCCACTGCGCCCTGCACGCTCGGCCCTTCGGTCAGGCGTTGCCAGCCGAAGAAATCGGTGCCGTCATACTCGATGCCGAGNGCGATGCGCATGGATGCCGCAGATCCGGAAGGAAGCGTCGAAGATTAGCAGGCAGGCACCGACGTCATGCCCGCCGAAAAGAAATCGGGCCGGCAAGGCCGGCCCGGTTCCGTCCCGTTCGCGATGCGATCTCAGCCCAGACCGTCGAGCAGCTTGCGCGCCACGTCGCGCTGCATCTGGCTGCCTTCCTTGAGCACTTCGCCCAGCATCGCGCGGGCGCCATCGGCATCGCCCATGTCGAGATAGGCGCGCGCCAGGTCGAGTTTGGTATCGACCGGATCGTCGCTGAACTCAGCCGACTCCGCGGCGGACGCGCCGGTTTCCGGCGCATCCCAGGAAGCCTTCGGCTCGGCGTGCGGCTTGACCACGGTAATGTCGTCCGCGGCCGCCGGCGGCGCCGTGCGCGAACCACCGGCTGCGGGCTGGGTCAGGTCGAAATCGAAGCTGTACTCGGTGACTTTCTTCGTGCCGGTCGGCAGCGCCGGCGGCAGCGGGGAAACCACGGTGGGTGCGTCGCTGTCGTCGGCGTAGTCGTCGATGTCGAACGCCNGCGTCGCCTCGGACTCGACGTCGGCAGGCTCCGCATGATGGTCGAACAACGGATGCCCCGGCGCGAGATCCTCGCCCATGTGCACCACGTCCTGCCACTCGTCCTGTTCCGGGTCGGTGATGTGGGCGTGCATCGCTTCGGCCGCGGCCTCGAAACGCTCCACGTCGCGGCGCGAGTAGTACAGCGTGACCAGTTCCAGATGCAGGTAGATGTCGTCCGGATGCTCGGCCAGCTGGTCGAGCAGTTGCTCCTGGTCGGTATCGCCATCGGCCAGCAGATCGTCGTCGCCCTCGCCTGCCGGCGGCGTGGCGCCGAAACGATCGGCCAGCGAGGCTCCCCCCGTCTTGGCGGCGGCCGCAGGCTTGCGGCGGCGACCGAGAACGGCAAGCAGAATCAACACGATGACCGCGCCGGCCGCTGCGGCCCAGGCCCAAGTCTGCATGTACCAGGGTTGCTCGACCACGCGTGCCGGGGCGGGCGCGGGCGCGGGTGCGGACGCAGGTTCGGCCGCAACCGTGGCCGCAGCAGCCGGTGTCGCACTGGCAGTAGCCAGCGAGGCCGAACCGGCCGGCGCGAACGCGGTGCCTGCCGCTGCCACCGATGCCGAGGTCGCCGCGCCGGAGGAGGCCNAGGCCACCGGGCTCTCGCTGGCCTCGGCGCTGCTGCCGGCGCTGGCCACCGCCGGCGCGAGCGCTGCGGGTTCCGCTACCGTGCTCGCAGCCACGGGAGCGGTTGCCGGCGCGCCGGTGCNCTTGCGTGCAGCGGCCAGCTTGGCCTGCAACTCGGCGATCTCGCTGTCCTTCAGCGACAGCAGGTGTTCGTTCTTGGCGTTGATGTCGGTGAGGTCTTTCAGCCGCGCCTTCAGGTCGCCGCTCTGCTGCTTCAGGCTGGCCACGCTTTCGCGGGAGCGCAGCAATTCCTCGCGCAGGCTGGCAGNNGACTGGTCGGTCTTGCCGGATGACTGCCCGCCGCCGGCGGTGCCGGCCTGCGGAGGCACCAGCGCCAGCCGGTCCTCGTTGTCGGCCGCGCCGGTGGTGGGCGAGCCGGAGGAGGAAGCGCGCGTTGCCGCATCGGCCACCACCGCGGGCTTGCCCGGCGTGCCGGCGCGCCAGTCGCTGTTCTGCCGGCTCACCTCGGCGGCCGCCGCGGCCAGGCTCATGGCCTGCGCCTCGGAGGCGCTGGGCACGCGCAACACCGCGCCGCTCTTGAGCGCGTTGATGTTGTCGCGATAGAAGGCGTCCGGATTGGCCTGCTGCAGGGCCAGCATCATCTGGCGCACGTCGACGCCGGTCGGCGTCACGCTGCGGGCGATGCCCGACAGCGTCTGGCCGCTCTGCACCGGACCGAGACGGCCGTTCTCGACGGCAGCGGGAGCCGGAGTGCGGGTAGCCGCCGCCGCTTGCGGCGCCGGGGCGGGAGCGCGCTGCGCAGGGCGCGGCGCCGGGCTGGCCGGGCGCGGCGCCGCCACTGGCGCCGGCGCGGGGGTTGCCGCGACCGGGTGCGAGCCGGGTGGATCGAGCAGGATCGCGTACTCGCGCACGCTGGGGCCGTCCTTGCCGTCCACTTCAATGAGGAGGTCGAGATAGGGATCGTTCACCGGTTCGCTGCTGGTGATGCGGATCACCGGGTGCGCGCCGGTGGCAACGCTGAAGTGCAGCGGAATGTCGGTGCGCCCGCCGACGATGCCGGCCCGGGCAAACTGCTCGCTGGAGGCCAGTTTCACCTTGAGACCCTGCAACTCGGCCGGACTGGCCGGGTGCAGCGGAATCTCGGCCAGCAGCGGCTGTCCCAATGCCGATTTGACCTGGACCTGGCCCATGTCCACGGCCAGGAGCTGGCTGCTCCCCAGCGCCAGCGCCACCAGCATCGACAATTTCAACGAACGATTCATGCATGTTCCCCCGAGCGATCCCTGACGCTTTCTTGTTGAAAAGATGCCGCCACCAGGGCGGCGGCCGCGTCACCGTGCCGCCACTTTAGTTACAAGAAGCGCAATCAACAATAGCCGCGGCGAATACTTGCGACACATTGCTGCTGCCGGTTCTTGCCCCGGACACCCCGTCATGGGTGGTCATCAGGCACCGCGGCCTGCACCTGCAACAACTGGCGGCGCAACTCGGCGATCTGCGCGTCCTGCTGCTCCAGGCGCCGGCTGGCGCGCTGGCTGGCNGATTCCTGACGCGCCACCTCNTGCTGCAGGCGCTTCACCTCGACCTGATTGCGTTGCATCCGCTGCCGTACGGCCGGCAGTGCCGGGACGGCCGTCGAGCCGGCGCGGGCCGGTCCGGCCGGCGGCGCGGCCCAGGCCGACGCGGTGAGCAGGATGCCGATGGCGGCAAGAGACGGCAGGACACGCATGGTCAGAGATAATCCTCGATCAGCAACTCGGCAATCTGCACCGCATTCAAGGCCGCACCCTTGCGGATGTTGTCCGAGACGACCCACAGGTCCAGCCCGCGCTCATGCGAGATGTCCTCGCGGATGCGCCCGACGAACACGCCATCGGTCCCGGCCGCCTGCGCCACCGGGGTCGGGTAGCCGGCCGGCTTGCGCTCGTCCATCAGCACCACGCCCGGCGCCTGGCGCAGCAGTTCGCGCGCCTCCTCGGCGGTGATCTTGTCGCTGGTCTCGATGTGCACCGCCTCGGAATGGCCATAGAACACCGGCACGCGCACCGCGGTCGGGTTCACCTGGATCGACTCGTCCTCCAGGATCTTGCGGGTCTCCCACACCAGCTTCATCTCCTCCTTGGTGTAGCCGTTGGGCTGGAAGTCGTCGATCTGCGGGATCACATTGAACGCGATCTGGACCGGGAATTTCTTGCCCGGTTCCACGCTTTGGAAATTCAGCAGGGCCGCGGTCTGTCGGCCCAGCTCCTCCATGCCGCTGCGGCCGGCACCGGAGACGGACTGGTAGGTGGCCACGTTGATCCGCTCGATCTGCGCCGCGCGGTGGATCGGCGCCAGCGCGACCAGCATCTGCATGGTCGAGCAATTCGGGTTGGCGATGATGCCGCGGTTGGTGTACTGGGCGATCGCGTGCGGGTTGACCTCGCTGATCACCAGCGGGATGTCGTCCTGATAGCGGAACTCGGAAGTGTTGTCGATCACCACCGCGCCGGCCGCTGCCGCGCGCGGCGCGTGTTCGCGGCTGACCGAGCCGCCGGCGGAGAAGAACGCGATGTCGACGCCGGCGAAGTCGTAGGTGTCCAGCAACTGCACGGTGACCTGCTTGCCGCCGAAGCTGACCTTGCCACCGGCTGATCGCTCGCTNGCCAGCGGCACCAGCTCGCTGACCGGAAACTCGCGCTCGGCGAGGATGGCCAGCAGGGCTTCGCCGACGGCACCGGTGGCGCCGACCATGGCGACCTTGTAACTGCTCTTGTGACTCATGGAATGGGTTGCTCTGGAAGTGGAGGCGTGCCGGTCACAGCACGTTCGGGTTGAGGAGGTTGGGTGGTCGTCCTGCGTGCGGACCATGGCCGAACAACGCGAGCACATTGTCCACCGCCACCGATGTCATCGCGCGGCGGGTATCGGTCGTGGCGCTGGCGATATGGGGGCTGAGCACCACGTTGTCGAGCGTGAGCAGCGCCGGATGCAGCTTCGGTTCGCCCTCGAACACGTCCAGCGCCGCGCCGGCCAGGCGCCGGTCGCGCAACGCCGCGGCCAGCGCGGCGTCGTCGACAATGCCGCCGCGGGCGACGTTGACCAGCATCGCGGTCGGCTTCATCAGGGCCAGCTCGGCCGCGCCGATGGCGTGTCGGGTGCGCGGCGTCAGCGGCAAGGCCAACACCAGGAAATCGGACTCGCCCAGCAACTGCGCCTTGTCCACGTGGCGTGCGTTGCAGGCGCGCTCGANCGCCTCGGGCAGCGGCGAGCGGTTGTGGTAGATCACCGGCATGCCGAAGCCGACCGCGCGATGGGCGATGGCCTGGCCGATGCGNCCCATGCCGAGGATGCCCAGGGTGCGACCGCGCACGTCGCTGCCCAGCCACGCCTTGAACTCGGTGGCATGCCAGTGGCCGGCACGCAGCCAGCGCTCGGCCGCAGTCATGCGCCGGGCCGCGCCCAGCAGCAGCGCCCAGGCGAAGTCGGCCACGCTCTCGTTGAGCACGTCGGCGGTGTTGGACACCGCGATGCCGGCAGCGCTCATCGCGTCGACGTCGATGTTGTCGTAGCCCACTGCAAGGTTGGCCACGATACGCAGGCGCTCGGCCGCACCGATTTCGGCCGCGCCGATGCGGTCCTTGAGGCCGACGATCACCGCATCCTGCCCCGCCAGCCGGGCAGCCAGTTCGGCAGGACTGAACTTGCGTTCGGTCTCCTCCACGGTCACCTGGAAATGCGGCTCCAGCCGGGCGATGACACCGGGGAAAGTGGGGCGGGACACCCAGACGCGCGGCTTGTCGGTCATCGAACGGGTTCCAGTGGCGGTGGCTCGGCCTCAGGCGATGCGTGGCGCGACCGGCCCCACGTCGCCGCATTGCGCCCGATGGCGCAAGGCGTGATCCATCAGCACCAGCGCCATCATCGCCTCGGCGATGGGCGTGGCACGGATGCCGACGCAGGGGTCGTGACGCCCCTTGGTGACCACGTCCACCGGCTCGCCGGCCAGGTTCACGCTGCGGCCGGGGATCAGGATGCTGGAGGTGGGCTTCAACGCGATCGAGGCGGTCACCGCCTGTCCCGTGCTTATGCCACCGAGAATGCCACCGGCGTGATTGGACGTAAAGCCGTCCAAACGCATTTCATCGCGATGTACGCTCCCGCGTTGGGCGACGGCGGCGAAACCATCGCCGACCTCCACGCCCTTGACTGCGTTGATCGACATCAGCGCACTGGCCAGGTCGCCGTCCAGCTTGCCGTAGACCGGCTCGCCCCAGCCAGGAGGCACGCCCTCGGCGACCACGTTGACGCGCGCGCCGACCGAATCGCCGGACTTGCGCAGCTTGTTGATGTAGTCCTCCAGCGCCGGCACCTGCGATGCATCGGGCCAGAAGAACGGGTTCTGCTCCACCGCGCTCCAGTCGAACGCACCGGGCACGACCTCGCCGATCTGCGCCAGGTAGCCGCGCACGTGCACGCCATGGCGTTCGGCCAGCCATTTCTTCGCCACGACGGCAGCGGCCACGCGCATGGTGGTCTCGCGCGCCGAGGAGCGCCCGCCGCCGCGCGGGTCGCGGATGCCGTACTTCTGCCAGTAGGTGTAGTCGGCGTGGCCGGGGCGGAAGGTCTGCTCGATCTCGCCGTAGTCCTTGCTGCGCTGGTCGGTGTTGCGGATCAGCAGCGCGACCGGCGTGCCGGTGGTCTTGCCCTGGTACACGCCGGAAAGAATCTCCACCTCGTCCGCCTCGTGCCGCTGCGAGGTGTAGCGGCTGCGGCCGGTGGCGCGGCGCTCGAGGTCGGTGCGGAACTCTTCCGAGGCGATGGCCAGCCCCGGAGGGCAGCCGTCGATCACGCAGCCGATCGCCGGCCCGTGGCTTTCGCCGAAGGTGGTGACGGTGAACAGCTTGCCGAAGGAATTGCTTGACATCGCGCGTCCGGGATCAAAGCCCAGAGCATACCGGCACCACCCCTCTTGTAGGAGCCCGCTCGTGGGCGATGCCTTTTTAATCTTGCGAATCCCGAATCCCCAATCCCGGCTCTCGACAGACGAATGTCTGGTCATCCCGGTTCAAGAACATCGCCCGCGAGCGGGCTCCTGCCGTGGCGCCGCTGGCCACTCGCGGGAGAGCATGGCGAAGATCATGTCGTCCACCCATTCGCCGTGCAGCCACAGGCTTTCGCAGTGATGGGCTTCCTGACGCATGCCCAGCGAACGCAGCAGGGCGAGGCAGGCCTGGTTGCGCGGGTCGACCGAGGCGTGGATGCGGTGCCGGCGCCACGGGCCGAATACCTGCCCGAACAGGGCGCGCACGGCCTCGCCGGCGTAGCCACGGCCCTGCCCGGCCGGCGCGAGGCTGATGCCGAACTCGACCGATTCCATCGCATCCTCGGGCAGGTTCACGCCAAGATCGCCGATCAGCCGGCCGTCCTCGCGCAGGCGGATCGCGCGCTGGAACCAGCCGGCGGGAGTGGCTGCGGGCGATTGTCGCTCGATGAAGGCACGCGCGGCGGCGAGGTCGGCTGGCCGCCAACCCTGGTAGCGCGCCACCACGGGGTCGCTGCGCAGGGCGAACAGCGCCGCGGCGTCTTCAGCGCGCAACGGGTCGATCCGCAGTCGCGCCGTGACCAGTTCCATGTCAGCCCGGGCGGCGTGCGACAGCCGCGGCGCGAATCGCCGCCGCATGCTCGACCAGGTCGCGCCGCTCCAGCGCGAACACGCCCATCGGGCCAACCTTGAACTCGATCCACACGAACGGGACCTCGGGCAGCAGCGCGGACAGCGCGTGCTCGCTCTCGCCCACCTCCACGATCAGCAGGCCGTCCTCGGTCAAATGACCAGCCGCCTCGTCCAGCATGCGCAGGCACAGGTCCAGGCCGTCCGCGCCGGAGGTCAGGCCCAGCTTGGGCTCGTGCGCGTATTCGCCCGGCAGCGCGGCGTACTCGTCCTCGGTGACGTAGGGCGGGTTGGAGACGATCAGGTCGTACTTGCGCCCGGCCACGCCGGCGAACAGATCCGACTGGATCGCCTCGACGCGGCCCTCGACGTGCTGGAACGCGATGTTCTCGCGCGCCAGCGACAGCGCCTCGTCGCTGATGTCGACGATGTCGACCTGCCATTCGGGGTTGTACTCGGCCATCGCGATGCCNATGCAACCCGAGCCGGTGCACAGGTCCAGCGCGCGCTCGACGTGGCGCTCGTCCAGCCACGGCGTGAAGCCCGTCTCGATCAGCTCGGCGATCGGCGAGCGCGGCACCAGCGCGCGGCGGTCGCTCTTGAACTTCAGCCCGGCGAACCAGGTCTCGCCGACCAGGTAGGCCACCGGCAGGCGCTCGTTGACGCGCCGCTCGATCAGCGCCAGCACGTTCGCGCGCTCTTCCGCGGTGAGCCGGCCGGCGCCGTAGGCCGGCGGAATGTCCGGCGGCAGATGCAGGCTGGCCAGCACGAGATGCGTGGCCTCGTCGATCGGGTTGTCGTGGCTGTGCCCGAAAGTCAGCCCGGCGGCCGAGAAGCGGCTGGCGCCGTAACGGATGAAGTCGATGATGGTGGCGAGATCGGCAGTCACGGTGGCGCCCGGAGCGGAATGGCCCGCAAGTATAGGGGCGAGGAGTGAGTGGAGAGGAGTGACAAGTGACAGAAAGCCAAGGCAGTTGCCGGCGATCCCATGCGTTCCTCTCTTTTCTCACTCCTC
>Ga0041910_1001860_pt1 | contig 16656 bp, 16 predicted proteins | sample ThiBio_1000_biof_FD_55015 | JGI IMG/M metagenome (GOLD analysis project Ga0041910, IMG submission 55015) | Wastewater bioreactor microbial communities from Cape Town, South Africa - Thiocy_expt_1000_biof | ecosystem: Engineered > Bioreactor > Thiocyanate-remediating > Anaerobic-Aerobic | place...
GCGGCGGGTGGCCGCTCGCCCGCACGACCCGCCACCACGGCACCTCGTCGCCGTAGTAGGCCATCACCTGGCCCACCCCGCGCGCGGCGCGGGAGCCGATCGCGGCCGCGACGTCGCCGTAGCTCATGGTGCGGCCCTCGGGGATCTGCGCGACCACGTCGAGCACCGCGCCCACGAAGTCCTCGGCCGGCTGCGGCATCCGGATGCGCCGCTCAGAGGGCGAGGGCGCCGAGCTTCTCGCCGTAGGGCGTCTCGCCCACGACCTCGAAGCCGACGGCCTTGAAGAACTGCTCGGGGCCGGCCTCGCCGGGCGCCCACACGACCGTCAGCTGGTGGAAGCCGCGGCGGCGCGCCTCGTCCGCGAGCGCCGCGACCGCGAAGCGCCCGACGCCCATGCCCTGCGCGTCGGCCTCGACGTGGATGCGCCAGAGCGCGGCCTTGAGGAAGTCCTCGGGGGCGTCGGGGTCGAACGCCCCCATGACGTAGCCGACGAGGTGGTCGCCGTCCATGACGACGCGGGGCCAGGATCCGGCGGGATCGAGGTCCTGCTCGGAATGCTCGTAGGTCTCGGGCGCGATGAACGCCGCCTGACCGGGCTTCAGGGCGAGGTTGCGGGCCGCGACGATGGTCTGCGCCGTCAGCTCTTCGAGTCTCAGGTCCGCCATCCTGACAGGCTAACCCGCTCGGCCGTCACGCGGGCAGATATCTCGATATCGAGATATCTCGGATGCGAGGTAGGCTGTTCGGCGGCGTACGACGCGAAAGGACAGCACGTGGTCGAGAAGATCAAGGTCGAGGGGACGGTCGTCGAGCTCGACGGCGACGAGATGACCCGCATCATCTGGCAGTTCATCAAGGACCGCCTCATCCACCCCTACCTCGACGTGAACCTCGAGTACTACGACCTCGGCATCGAGAACCGCGACGCGACCGACGACCAGGTCACGATCGACGCGGCGCACGCCATCCAGAGGCACGGGGTGGGCGTCAAGTGCGCCACCATCACCCCCGACGAGGCGCGCGTCGCCGAGTTCGGCCTCAAGAAGATGTGGAAGAGCCCCAACGGCACCATCCGCAACATCCTCGGCGGCGTCATCTTCCGCGAGCCGATCGTCATCTCCAACATCCCGCGCCTCGTGCCCGGCTGGAACAAGCCCATCATCATCGGCCGCCACGCCTTCGGCGACCAGTATCGCGCGACCGACTTCGTCTTCGACGGCCCCGGCACCCTGACGCTCTCCTTCCAGCCCGCCGACGGCGGCGAGGCGCAGAGCTTCGAGGTGTTCCAGGCTCCGGATGGCGGCGTCGCGATGGCGATGTACAACCAGGACCCGTCGATCCGCGACTTCGCGCGCGCGAGCTTCAACTACGGCCTCTCGCGGGGCTACCCGGTGTACCTCTCCACCAAGAACACGATCCTCAAGGCCTACGACGGCCGCTTCAAGGACCTCTTCCAGGAGGTGTTCGACGCGGAGTACAAGGACAAGTTCGAGGCGGCGGGCATCACCTATGAGCACCGCCTCATCGACGACATGGTGGCCTCCGCGCTCAAGTGGGAGGGCGGCTACGTCTGGGCGTGCAAGAACTACGACGGCGACGTGCAGTCCGACACGGTCGCGCAGGGCTACGGCTCGCTCGGCCTCATGACCTCCGTGCTGACCACGCCCGACGGCAAGGTCGTCGAGGCGGAGGCCGCCCACGGCACCGTGACGCGTCACTACCGCCAGCACCAGGCCGGCAAGCCCACCTCGACGAACCCGATCGCCTCGATCTTCGCGTGGACCCGCGGCCTCATGCACCGCGGAAAGCTCGACGGCAACCAGGCGCTCATCGACTTCGCCGAGACCCTCGAGGACGTCGTCATCAAGACGGTCGAGTCGGGCAAGATGACGAAGGACCTCGCGATCCTGGTCGGTCCCGAGCAGGAGTGGCTGACCACCGAGGACTTCCTCGCCGCCCTCGACGAGAACCTGTCGGCGCGCCTGGGCTGAGCGCCCCCTGATCACCGGAAGGGCCGGGTCTTTCGACCCGGCCCTTCTGCATGCCCGGCGCGTAGCGTGGAGGGGTGAGCACCCCCGTCACCGTGACCGTCACGGGCGCCGCCGGCCAGATCGGCTACGCCCTCCTGTTCCGCGTCGCCGCGGGCGACATGCTGGGCGACGCGCCGGTGCGGCTGCGGCTGCTCGAGATCCCGCAGGCGGTCGCCGCCGCGGAGGGCACGGCGATGGAGCTCGCGGATGCCGCCCTCCCGCTGCTCGAGTCGGTCGACGTCTTCGACGAGCCGGACGCCGCCTTCGACGGCGCGAACGTCGCCCTGCTCGTGGGAGCCCGGCCCCGCACCGCCGGCATGGAGCGCGGCGAGCTGCTCGCGGCGAACGCCGGCATCTTCGGGCCGCAGGGGCGTGCGATCGGCGCCCGCGCCGCGGACGACATCCGGGTGCTGACGGTCGGCAACCCCGCCAACACGAACGCCCTCATCGCGGCCGCCCACGCCCCCGAGGTGCCGGCGGAGCGCTTCACGGCGATGACCCGCCTCGACCACAACCGCGCCCTCGCGCAGCTCGCCGCGAAGCTGGGGGTCGGCGTCGGCCGCCTGTCGCGGATGACGATCTGGGGCAACCACTCCTCCACGCAGGTGCCCGACCCCTCGCACGTGCTGCTCGACGGCGAGCCGGTCGGCTTCGACCCGTCGTGGGTCGCCGACGAGTTCGTCCCCACGGTCGCGAACCGGGGGGCGGCCATCATCGCGGCGCGCGGTGCCTCGTCGGCGGCGAGTGCGGCATCCGCCGCGATCGACCACATGCGCGACTGGGTGCTCGGCACACCGGAGGGCGACTGGGTCTCGATCGCGCTGCCGAGCCGTGGCGAGTATGGCGTGCCCGAGGGCCTCGTGAGCTCGGTGCCCGCGACCTCGGTGGGCGGCGACTGGCAGCAGGTCGAGGGCCTCGAACTCTCGGACGCCGTGCGCGCGGCGCTCGCCGCATCCGCCGCCGAGCTCGCGGCCGAGCGCGACGCGGTGCGGTCGCTGGGCCTGCTGCCGCGATAGTTGCCGTTCCGCGTCTTCGTTGCCGAAGGAACGGGTGCGAACGCGCGGAACGGGAACAATCAGTAGAAGGTCTCGCCGCGCTCCATCATCTCGACGAAGCGCTGTGCGTTGCGCTCGCGCGTCTCGGCCCTCTTGCCCTGGGTCACCCGGAAGACGAACGCCCAGCGGTTCTGGGCGCTGAGCGTCGCGAAGAACGCGGATGCGGCGGGGCTCGCCTCGAGGAGCGCCTGCAGCTCAGGCGGCACGGGTGCGTCCTTCTGGCGGTAGGCGGCATTCCAGCGGCCGTCGGCCTTCGCGCGGTCGATCTCGGACTGCCCCGCGGGACGCATGCGCCCCGCGCCGATGAGCCGCTCGACGTGCTCGCGGTTGATCTGCGACCAGGGGCTGCGCGCACGACGCGGGGNATAGGCCTGCAGGCTGTAGTCGTCGTCGAAGGCGCCCGCCTGACCGTCGATCCAGCCGAAGCACAGCGCCACGTCGAGCGCCTCCTGCCGCGTGATGCCGGCCACCTGTGCCTTCGCCTTGACGATCTTCACCCGCACGCCGTCGGCGGGCGGGTCGCCCTCGAGGAAGGCCTCCCACTCGCGCCAGTCGGTGAAGGGCAGGATCGGCTTCTCCGCGAACGACGACATGGCGACACGATACGGGCCCCGGACGACACGCGTCCGGGGCCCGCGATATGGGCGACGGTCAGGACTCGACGGGCTCGGCGTGCGGCTCGACCTGCGCGCTGCCGGCCGAGGNCTGCACCTCGATCTTGCGGGGCTTCGCCTTCTCGCTGACCGGGATCACGACGCTCAGCACGCCGTTCTCGTAGCTCGCCGAGATGCCGGTGCTGTCGACGCCCTGGCCGAGGTTCAGCTGGCGCAGGAACGAGCCGCCGGAGCGCTCGCGCGCGATCCACTTCACGCCCTCGACGCTGCGCGGGGTGCGCTCGGCCCGGATGGTGAGCAGCTGCCCGTCCACGTCGATGTCGACGCTGCCCGGGTCGACGCCCGGCAGGTCGGCGTTGAGCACGTAGTGGTCGCCGTCGCGGTACAGGTCCATCGGCATGAGCCGCGGGCCCTGGCGGCTGTCGAGGAGCTGGCCGGCGACACGGTCGAGCTCGCGGAACGGGTCGAAGAACATGGTCATCGGATACCTCCTGGATAGATGTGAGTCGCCTTGACTCAACTTTCTGGTATCCGTTTTAGCACTCTCACCATGCGAGTGCCAGCCCGATCGCGCACGGCGAACGGACCGGTGGCTCGCCTGTTCCGGCACTCGGTTTCGGGCGCGACCGCGTCGTGCCCGAACCGGTCGGCGCCGCGGAATATCGCGGCGCGCAACCGACTCAGTACCCCAGGAACACGTCCGTGCGGATGCGGCGGGCGCCCGAGGCGCGGAGGGCCCGCCGGAGGCGCGCCACGTCGGCGGGCGCGCCCGACAGGTAGACGTGCCGTTCGCGCGCGTCGGGGATCGCGGCGTGCACCGTATCGGCGCTGAGCGTCTCCGAGCCGAGCCAGGTCCAGTTCGCGGGCAGCTCGCCCGGGTCGTCGGGCGATAGCACCCCGACCCGGCATCCGGTGGCGGCGAGCTCGTCGCGGAAGGCGAGGTCGGATGCCGCCCGCACCGCGTAGAGCAGCTCGGCGTCGGCCGCCCGGCCCGCCGCGGCGAGCGCGCCGAGCTGCGCGACGAAGGGGGTGATCCCGATCCCCGCCGCCACGAACGCGAGCCTCGCCTCCGGATCGCGCGGCAGGGTGAAGTCGCCCCACACGCCCGTCGCCCGGATGCGGGCGCCCGGCTCGAGGGCGAGGAGGGCCCTCTTGAACGAGGAGCCGTTCTCGCGGATGCGCACCCCCACCGCGATCTCCGGATCGGCGGGCGCGGACGCGATCGAGAACACCCGCCGGATGCCGCCCGCGTCCGGACGCCGGTGCGGCACCGTGAGCTCGAGGTACTGCCCCGGCGCGAACCGCACGGGCGCGACCGGCCGGAAGCGGAACTCCCACGCGGTCGGCGTGAGCTGCCGCTTCGACGCGAGCTCGAGCCGCACCGCGCGGCGCTGCCCGAGCAGGAACGCCAGCGCGCCGCCGATCACGAGGGCGAGCTCGGTCGTGTTGCGGAACGGCCCGATCGTGAACGGAACGCTCGTGAGCAGCCCGACGACGACCGCGTAGCCGATGCGCTGCCAGCGCCGCGGCGGCATCGTGAGCGGCTCGCTGAGCATGAACCCGGCCGCGAAGACGACGGGGGAGGAGAGGAGGGTGAGCGACAGCGCCGTCGGCGGCTCGCTGCCGAAGGCGACGAGGCGGGCGAACAGCACCCCGCCGGCGACCGCGAGGTAGACGAGCCCCATGCCGAGCCGACGGGTGCGCCACAGGATGAGCAGGGCGCCGAGCGCCACGGCGGGCAGGAGCGGCGGGGTCGCCACCCACCAGGACGAGAACGCGAGCCCGCTCACGCCGACCACGACGGCGGCGAACGCGGCGGGGTTGACGAGGTGACGCCCGCGCCACGCGATGAGGTACTTGGAGGCCGCGGCGACGGCGGCGGCGATCACGAGGCCGAGCAGTCCCGCCGGGTCGAGTGTGGGCTCGAGCACGAACAGCAGCAGCTGAGCCGTGATGATGCCGGACTCGGTGAGCGGCCGGGTGCGGAAGATCAGCCCCAGCACCTGGTTCGCGATCCACGACGCGGCGGTGAGCACGACCGCCGACACGAGGATCGCGAGCGGGTCGATCGCGATCGCGTCGGCGAGTGCGAGCACGAGCGCCAGCAGGGTCAGCACGCCGAGCACGCCGACGATCAGCAGGTACATCGTGATGCGCCCGAGCAGGCTGTCGATCCGTGTCATGGCGGCCCTCATGCGAACACCTCTCCGGGGAAGCCGCGGCTCGTCTCGAGCGTGCCGTCGAACAGCATCCTGACCCATCGCACTCCCCGGCGCTCGAGCCATCCGGGGTCGATGTCGAAGAACAGCGCGGTCGCGGCGCCGTCGGCGGTGAGGTCGTCGGATGCCACCGCCCACGTCGCGACGACGTCGCGCGCGGGCAGGCCGGTCACCGCGTCGAGCACGTGGTGGCGCCCGTCGGCGTGCCGCCGGCGGTTGCCGGCGCTCGCGGAGAGCGCGCCGTCCGCGAGCTCCGCCACGCCGACCGCCTTCCGCGGGTCGGCCGGATGCTCGAGGGCGATCCGCATCGGCACCTCGCGGATGCGGAGGTCGCCCGAGCCGTCGACGACGGAGCGCGCGATGCCCGCCTCCGCGAGGATCCCGCTCACGAGGTCGACGAGGTGGCCCTTGCCCGCGGCGCCCACGTCGATCAGCACGGGGGCGGCGGTCTCGAGGTGCTCGCCGTCCCAGGCGAGGGCGTCCTCGAAGCTGGGCACGGCATCCGGGACCCCGGCGAGCCGCGGGCCGAACCCGGATGCGGCGAGCGCCCCGCCGACGAGCGGCGAGACGCGGCCGCGCGTCGCCTCGTGCAGCTCGGCGTAGAGGGCGAGCAGCGGGCCGGCGTCGGCGGGCAGGCGGTGGCGGCCGGGTCGCCGGGCGATGTGCGCGACGAGCGAGTCGTCGCGGTAGCGCGACCAGTCGCGGTCGAAGCGCTCGATGCGCGCGGAGACGAGTGCGCGGAGCTCGGGGGCCAGCGGCTCGTCGGTGTCGATGCGCCACGGCGTGCCGAGGGCGTCGAAGCGCCAGGCGTGCGGCAGCGGGNCGGCGATCACGCGGCCTACGAGGCGAGCGCGTCGGCCTTGATGGCCTTGAGGGCCTCGGCGAAGCCGCCGCTCGTGAGCGACGATCCGGCGACCCGGGAGACGTTCAGCGTGTCGATGTCCTTGCCGACGACGACGTCGGCGATGCCGCTCGCGAACTTCTCCTGGAAGCTCTTCGCCTGCGGGTCGTCGGCCTCGGGCGTGACGGTCACGGCGGTCACGATGTCGCCGTCGAGCGTGAGCTCGACCTTGACCGACTCCTCGCCGGCGGGCGAGATGTAGCTGCCCTCGGCGGTGTAGGTGCCGTCGGTGTAGCTCGCCGAGGTGTCGGTGCCGCCGCCGCTCCCGTCGCCCTCCGCCTCGGCGGCGGTGGCGCAGCCGGCGAGGGTGACCAGTCCGATCCCGGCGATGCCGGCGAGTCCGAGGATGCGGTGGGGGGAGCGCGTCGTCATGGCACCACCCTGGCAGCGGTTCCTTGAACGGCGCTGGCGTTTCCTATGAATTTGCATGGAATCTCGCCGCGTCCGGTTTCGTCACGACTTGGTAAAGCGTCCGAGTGCGGCTTGCACGATGTTTGTTCGTACGCTTTACTAACAAACATGTCCGCACCGGAAGCGCAGCGCAGCGCTCCTCTCCGCGCCCTCCGCCCCTCGGCGAAGGTGCTGCCGGAGCACGCGCGCGGGCACAACCGCTCCCTCGTGCTGCAGAACCTCTACAGCGGCGGACTCCAGAGCCGCGCCGATCTCGCCCGCGAGACCGGGCTCACCCGCGTCACCATCTCCGACCTCGTCTCCGAGCTCATCGCCGACGGGCTCGTCGTCGAGACCGGCCAGCGCGAGGAGGGCCGCCCGGGCAAGCCCGCCATCCTGCTCGACATCAACCGCGGCGGCTACCGCATCATCGGCATCGACCTCTCCGACACCGGCGTCTTCCGCGGCGCCGTGCTCGACATCGACGGCGGCATCGTCACCCGGATGGAGGCCGAGACGGACGGCGCCGAAGGCGACGAGGTCGCGCACCTCGCCGTGCAGCTCGTGCGCGNCCTCGTCGCCGCCGCCGATCTCCCCATCCTCGGCATCGGGATCGGCTCGCCCGGCATCGTCGACCTCGGCGGTCGCGTGCTGTCGGCCCCCAACCTCGGATGGTCCGACCTCGCGCTGCAGAGCATGGTCGAAACGGCGACCGGCCTGCCCGTGATCGTCGCCAACGACGCCAACGCCGCAGCCCTCGCCGAGCACAGCTTCGGCGGCGCGGTCGGCGACTTCATGCTCATCCGCGTCGGCCGCGGCGTCGGCGCCGGCCTCATCCTCGGCGGCACCCCCGTCTTCGGCAGTCGCTTCGCCGCGGGCGAGCTCGGCCACGTCGTCGTCGGCACCGACGGAGGCGACCTCTGCGTCTGCGGCAAGCACGGCTGCCTCGAGACCTGGCTCTCCGTGCCCCGCCTCCGCGCCGGCCTCGCCGCCGCCCCCGATGCCGCCGCCCGCGACGAGGTGCTGCGCCGGGCAGGCGAGCGTCTCGGCATCGCCCTCGCGCCGGTCGTCGGCGCCCTCAATCTCGACGAGGTCGTCATCAGCGGCCCCGTCGAACTCCTCGACGGTCCGCTCACCCAGGCGGCCATCGAGACCTTCCGCGCCCGCACGATGGCCGAGTTCCACGGCGATCTGACGGTGCGGATGTCCGACCTCGGCCAGGACATCGTCATGCGCGGCGCCGCCGCCATGGTCCTGTCGGGGAGGCTCGGGGTCTCCTGAACCCGAATCCAACGCAACACCCTGCACCAGCGGTGCCGCCATCCGGCAGAGCCGCAATTCAAAGAAGAAGGAAGCACGAATGAAGCGAAAGATCGGAGCCCTCGCCGCGGCGACGGCTGCGCTGGTCGTCCTCGCCGGCTGCGCGCCCTCGGGCGACAAGCCGAACCCGGACGACGCCAAGGGGCAGGACATCACGTTCTGGCTCATGGGGGGTGACACCCCGGACGCACTCCGCGACTACCTGAAGACCGAGTACAAGAAGGCGACCGGGGGCACCCTGACCATCGAAGAGCAGGGTTGGGGTGACGCTCTCGCGAAGCTTCAGACCGCCCTGCCCGACGCCGACAATACTCCGGATGTCACCGAGATCGGGAACACCTGGTCGCCGACGTTCACGACCGTCGGCGCCTTCTCCGACGTCTCCGACCTCTACGGCGAGCTGGGCGGCGACAAGCTGCTCAAGTCGTTCGTCGACGTCGGCGCGGTCGACGGCAAGAACTACGCCCTGCCGTACTACTTCGGCTCGCGCTACGTCTTCTACCGCAAGGACCTGTACTCGGCCGCCGGCGTCGAGGTGCCGACCACCCTCCCGCAGCTGACGGAGGTCGCGCAGAAGCTCCACACCGACTCCCTCTCCGGCTTCTACATCGGTGGCGAGGACTGGCGCAACGGCATCTCCTGGATCTTCGCCCACGGCGGGGACCTCGCGAAGAAGGACGGCGACACCTGGAAGTCGACCCTCTCGGACGCCAAGTCCGTCGAGGGCCTGAAGGCGCTACAGGAGCTCTACACCTCGGCGTCCAACGCCCCGGTGACCGAGGCCGACAGCACCCCCTGGGTGAACATCAACACCCAGCCGAACGCCGCCGCGCCCGAGTCGGCCACGATCATCGCACCCGGATGGGCGCACTGGTCGATCGGCGACCTCGCTCCGGACCCCAAGGACGACACCAAGACGGTCGCCACCTGGAACGACGACGTCTTCGGCGTCTACGTCCTCCCGGGCGTCGACGGCGGTGTCGCGCCGGTGTTCGCGGGCGGCTCCAACATCGCGATCTCGGCGGCCTCGAAGAACCAGGCCGGCGCTCGCAAGCTCCTCAAGATCATCTTCAGCCCCGAGTACCAGAAGATGCTCGGCGAGAACGGCCTCGGCCCGGCGAACTCGGACTACGTGTCCTCGCTCGGTGACGACCAGTTCGCGAAGGCCCTCATCGAGTCGGCCCTCGGCTCGAAGCTCACCCCCGCGGCGCCCGGCTGGGCCGCCGTCGAGGGCTCGGGTCTCCTCGAGGAGTTCTTCGGCAAGGTGAACGCCGGCGGCGACGTCGAGTCGCTCGCCGCGGAGTACGACAAGAAGATCGACGCGCTGCTCAACGGCTGATCGATCCCACGCCGGTCGGGCAGCGCACGCTGCCGCTGCCCGACCGGCATCATCCCCGGCGACGTCGCCGGACCCCCGCAGCGACCCCCCAGACTTCGCCCCGCCGCATCCGGCCCGGGCTCATCACTCCACACAACCCGAAGCCTTCGAAAGGAGGATCCCGCATGTCTGCACACGCCCCCGGGCCCCGTATCCAGCCCCGGCGCACCACCGGCATCCCGTATGTGCTCATCGTGCCCGCCGTCATCGCGCTGCTGCTCGGTCTCGGCTACCCGCTCATCTGGCAGTTCATCACCGCGTTCCAGAAGTACGGCCTCGCCCAGCAGTTCGGCAAGCCGCCGGAGTGGGTCGGCTTCGACAACTTCGCCGACCTGCTGTGGAACGGCGAGTTCTGGGCCGTGCTCGTCCGCTCGCTCCTGTTCTGCGTCGTCACCGCGGCCGTCACGGTCGTCGTCGGCGTGCTCATGGCCCAGCTCATGAACGCGGTCGGGCGCACCGTGCGGCTCATCCTGCAGGTCTCGATGCTGTTCGCGTGGGCGATGCCCGTCGCGGCCGCGACCACCGTCTTCATCTGGCTCTTCGACCGCCGCCGCGGCGTCGTCAACTTCCTGCTCGACGCCATCCCCGGCGTCGACATGAATCGCTTCGACTGGCTCGGGCATCCCATCACCTTCTTCATCGTGGCGAGCGTGCTCATCATCTGGATGTCGGTGCCCTTCGTCTCGTTCGCCGTCTACGCGGGCCTCACCCAGATCTCGGACGAGGTCATGGAGGCCGCGCAGATCGACGGAGCGGGCGCCTGGCAGCGCTTCCGCCGCATCATCGTGCCGATGATCCGCCCCGTGCTGTCGATCGTGCTGCTGCTGCAGCTCATCTGGGACCTGCGGGTGTTCGCGCAGATCACGCTCCTCAAGGACGCCGGATCCAAGTCGGGCGACTTCGACCTGCTCGGCACCTACATCTACAAGCTCGGCACCGCCGCCAACGACTACGGCATGGCGAGCGCCGTCTCCATCATCGTGCTCATCATCACCCTCGCCCTCAGCTGGGTGTACGTGCGCGAGCTGATCAAGGAGGATGAGGCACAGTGACCGCCGTCAAGCTCGGACGCATCGCCCTCAGCGTCCTCGCGATCGTGCTCGCGATCGTCTGGATCTTCCCCGTCTACTGGATGGTCAACTCGGCGTTCATCTCGACCGCCGTGCTGCAGCAGTTCACGCCGCACTTCTTCCCCGGGCAGTACTTCACCTGGTCGAACTTCACCGGCGCGATCTCGGACGGCTCCTTCTTCGGCGCGCTCGGCATGAGCGTCACCATCACGCTGCTCGTCGTCGCGGTCTGCCTCGTGTTCGCCTTCCTCGGCGCCGTCGCGATCAGCCGCTTCAAGTTCCGCGGGCGCAAGAGCTTCGTGCTCGCGCTGCTGCTCATCCAGATGCTGCCGGCCGAGGGACTCTTCATCGCCCAGTACAAGATGGTGTCGTCGGTGGGCCTGCTGAACACCGTCGTCGGCGTGAGCGTCATCTACATCGCGGCGGTCATCCCGTTCACGATCTGGATGCTGCGCGGCTTCGTGGCGGGCGTGCCCGCCGAGCTCGAGGAGGCCGCCATGGTCGACGGCCTGAGCCGCTTCCAGGCCTTCATGCGCATCACCTTCCCGCTGCTCGCGCCCGGCCTCGTGGCATCCGGCGTCTACGCCTTCCTGCAGGCCTGGAACGAGTTCACGGTCGCGGTGGTGCTGCTGCCGGCCGAGTCGGCCCAGACCCTCCCGCTCTGGCTGCGCGGCTTCGTGCAGGCCTCGGCGACCCGTGAGACCGACTGGGGTCAGGTGATGGCGGCCTCCACCATCGTCGCCATCCCGGTGATCATCTTCTTCCTCATCGTGCAGGGGCGGATGACGAGCGGCATCGTGGGGGGTGCGGTCAAGGGATGATCTCCTCGCCCCCCAGCGCAGCGCCCGTGCTCCTGCCCGGCTTCGTCGGGACCGAGCTGCCGGACTGGCTCGCCGCGCGCCTGCGCGCCGGTCTCGGCGGAGTGTGCCTGTTCGCCGAGAACATCACGAGCCCCGAGCAGCTGCGCGCCCTCACCGCGGCGATCCGCGAGGCGAACCCGCTCGCGCTCATCGCCATCGACGAGGAGGGGGGCGACGTGTCGCGGCTGCACGCGGCGACCGGCTCGCCCTTCCCCGGCAACGCCGTTCTGGGGAGGATCGACGACACCGAGTTGACGGCATCCGTCGGGGCCGCGGTCGCGGCCGAGCTGCTCGCGGCGGGGGTCAACCTCAACTTCGCCCCCGACGCCGACATCAACTCGAACCCGGACAACCCCGTCATCGGGGTGCGCAGCTTCGGCACCGAGCCCGCGCTCGTCGCACGGCACACGGCGGCGTGGGTCGCAGCGCACGAGGCGGGCGGGGTCGCGGTGAGCGCGAAGCACTTCCCGGGCCACGGCGACACGGCAGCGGACTCCCACCACGCGCTGCCGGTCGTCGACCTCCCGCTCGAGACGCTGCGCGAGCGGGAGCTCGTGCCGTTCGAGGCGGCGATCGCCGCGGGTGCGCGCACGATCATGTCGAGCCACATCCTGCTGCCGCAGCTCGACCCGAGCGGACCCGCGACGTTCTCCTCCCGCATCCTGCAGAGGCTGCTGCGCGAGGAGCTCGGCTTCGAGGGCGTCGTCGTCTCCGACGCCCTCGACATGGCGGGCGCCTCGGGCGAGATCGGCATCCCCGCGGCGGCCGTGCGCGCGCTCGCGGGCGGCTGCGACCTGCTGTGCATCGGCACCCGCAACACGGATGCGCAGCTCGGCGCGATCGAGGACGCGATCGGCGCGGCGCTCGCCGCGGGCGAGCTCGACGACGCCCGGCTCGCGGACGCGGTGGCCCGCGTCATCGCGCTCGCCGAGTCGCTCGCGGGACAGCCCGGCGCCCAGCCGGACGCGTTCTCCACCGACCCGGTGCGCATCGCATCCGGCTTCGACGTCGCCCCCGGCACGGTGCTCCCGGAGGGCGCGCGGCTCGTGAGCATCGAGACGAACGCCAACATGGCGGTCGGCCCCGACGTGCCCTGGGGGCTCGCGAGCGTCGGCCGTGCGCCCGAGCGCGTGTACGAGGGGCAGGCGCTCCCGGCATCCGACGCGCCCTACCTGATCGTCGGCAAGGACAACCACCGCCGGGCGTGGACGCGCGAGCTCATCGACGCCGCGCGCGCCGCGCAGCCCGGCACCGTCGTGATCGACATGGGATGGCCGTCGCCCGACCGCGCCTACGCCGACATCGCCACATTCGGGGCCTCCCGCAGCGTCTCCGTCGCGCTCCGCGAGCTGCTGGACGGGGGAGCGAGGTGAGGGTCGGGCTCGACATCGGCGGCACCAAGACGGATGCCGTCGCCATCCGCGAGGACGGCCACGTCGCCTCGACCCTGCGGCTCCCCACAGGATTCGGCGCCGAGGTCGTGCTGCACACGGCCGTCGCCGCCGTGCACCAGCTGTCGCACGCGACCGGCACGCCGATCGAGGACTTCACCTCGATCGGGATCGGCATCCCCGGCGCCGTCGACCCCGGCACCGGCCGCGTGAGCCACGCCGTCAACCTCGGCCTCGCCGACCTCGAGCTCGGCGCCGAGCTGCGCGCCCGCCTCGGCCGGCCGGTCCGGGTCGAGAACGACGTCAACGCGGCGGCGCTCGGCGCGTTCCACCTGCAGGGGCTCGGCTCCGGCCAGTCGATGGCCTACCTCAACGTGGGCACCGGCCTCGCCGCCGGCCTCGTGCTCGGCGGCGAGCTGTGGCGCGGCGTGAGCGGTGTCGCGGGCGAGATCGGGCACATCCCCGTCGACCCCGCGGGCCCGCTGTGCCCGTGCGGTCAGCGCGGCTGCCTCGAGCTGTACGCGTCCGGCTCCGCGGTCGCCCGGCAGTGGCCGAGCGACGACCCGCTCCCCGTGCGCGCCCTCTTCGCCGCCGCAGCATCCGGCGACCCCGCGGCGACCGCGGTGCGCGACCGGCTGCTGCAGGGCGTCGCCGAGGCCGCACGGCTGCTCGTGCTCGCCGTCGACGTCGACGACGTCGTGATCGGCGGCGGGATCAGCCGCATCGGCGACGAGCTCATCGCGGGCGTGCGCGCCGTGATCGCCGGGTGGGAGGCGGCGTCGCCGTTCGTCGCCTCGCTCGGCCTCGGTGAGCGGCTGCGGCTGCTGCCACCCGACTTCCCCGCCGCCGCGGTGGGCGCCGCGTTCGTCGGCGACCCCGAGGCGAACACCCTGGAGGTGGTGTGATGGCCGAGGTCGTGATCCTGCCGGGCAGCCCGGATGAGGCGAAGGCCGCCGCGGGCGAGCTCGCCGCGGACCTCATCGAGCGCGTCGTGCGCGCCAAGCCGGACGCCGTGCTCGGCCTCGCGACCGGCTCGACGCCGCTCCCGGTGTGGAGCGCGCTGGCCCGCCGCGGCCTCGACTGGTCTCGCGTGCGCGGCTTCGCGCTCGACGAGTACGTCGGGCTGCCCGCCGGGCACCCGGAGAGCTACCGCGCGGTCATCACGCGCGAAGTCGTCGACACCCTCGGCCTCACGCCGTCGCTCGTCCACGTGCCTGGGGACGACGGCGGTCCGATCGAGACCGCGGGCATCCGCTACGAGGCCGCGATCGCTGCGGCCGGGGGTGTCGATATCCAGGTGCTCGGCATCGGGCGCACGGGACACATCGGCTTCAACGAGCCGGGCTCCTCGTTCGCCTCGCGCACGCGCGTGAAGACGCTCACCGAGGCGACCAGGCGCGACAACGCGCGCTTCTTCGCATCCGTCGACGAGGTGCCGCGGCACTGCCTCACGCAGGGGCTCGGCACGATCCGCGACGCGCGGGCGCTCGTGCTGCTGGCGTTCGGCGAGGCGAAGGCGGATGCCGTGGCGGGCGCCGTCGAGGGACCGGTGTCGGCGTCGCTGCCGGGCTCGGCGATCCAGCTGCACCCGGAGGTCACGGTGCTCGTGGACGAGGCCGCCGCCGCGCACCTGCGATTCGCCGACTACTATCGCTACGCCTGGGACAACCGGCCCGACTGGGCGCGGTAGGCCGCCTGTCGCCTGCCTGCCGTGCCTCACGGCTGAGCGGCGAGAGCAGGCGCACCGTCGGCGGGAGCAACCGCGCCATCGGGCGGTGATGCGTGCACCTGGCGGGAGCAATTACTCTCGCCGCCTGCGCGTGTCTCCGCCCGGTCAGCGCAGGCCGAGCCTCTGCGGCTCGGGCCGAGGGGCCGCGAACTCGACCCGTGCATCCGGTACTGCGCTGGGGCTGCGGCGCAGTCGAACTTCACCGGGGTGCCCAGCCGAGCGCGGTGTTGACCGGAAACGCGCCGCCGACCCCCACGCATCGATGTACGCCACCTTGATCCAGGCGCTCGTGATCCGCAGAGGATTCCACTTCACTGCCGAATGGGGCAGGACACGGCCCGCCCCCGCGACGACCCGAACCGGTGCTCAGCGGATGCGGGTGCCCGCGCCCCAGACGGACGTCACGCGGCCGTCCGCGTCGAGCGCTACCGCGTCCGCCGCGTAACCCGGCTCGAGCAGGCCCAGACGGTCGCCGTAGCCGAGCGCGCGGGCGGGCACGGCGGTGACGGCCGCGACGGCATCCGGCCAGCCCAGGCCCACGACGTCGACGGCGCGGCGCACGGCGGCGTCGAGGGTGAGGGTCGAGCCCGCGATCGTCTCGGTACCCGACAGCAGCGCGAGACCGTCGCGCACCGTCACGTTGAGCGCGCCGAGACGATAGTCGCCGTCCGCGCTGCCCGCCGCTGCCATCGAATCCGTGATGAACGCGACCCGCCCGGGCGCCTCGTCGAGCGTGAGGGCCACGACCTGCTCGTGCACGTGGTGACCGTCGAGCACGATCTCGAGCGTCACCCGCGGGTCCGAGAGGGCCGCGACGACGGGCCCCGGCGCACGGTGGTGGATGCCGTTCATGGCGTTGAAGGCATGCGTCAGGATGCTGGCTCCGCGGTCGAAGGCGCGCGCGGCGGTCTCGTAGTCGGCCTCGGTGTGGCCGACCGCCACCCGCACGCCGGCGGCGACGAGCGCGTCGATCGCTGCGTCCGCGCCGGGCAGCTCGGGGGCGATCGTGATCTGCCGCAGGGTGCCGTGCGAGGCCGCGATGAGCTCCTCGACCTCGATGAGGTCGGGCTCGCGCAGGTAGTCGACGTGGTGGGCTCCGCGGCGCTCCGGGGCGAGGTACGGGCCCTCGAGGTGCGTGCCGAGCACGAGAGGGTCCGATGCCGCGAGCTCAGCCACCTCGGCGAGGCTCGAGCGCAGGGCGGCGAGCGGATTCGCCACGAGCGAGATGACGGATCGGGTGGTGCCGTGCGCGCGATGGGTGGCGAGCGCCGCCGCCAGCTCCTCGCCCCCGTCGTCGTAGGCGTGGCCCCCGCCGCCGTGTCCGTGGATGTCGACGAAGCCGGGCACCAGACGGGCGCCCCCGAGATCGACGCGCTCGTCGGCATCCGGCCCGTCGCCCGCGCCGACCGCCGCGATCGCGTCGCCCTCGAACAGCACCCAGCCGTCCGGGGTCTCGCCGCGTTCGTCGGTGAGCAGTGCGGAGTGCAGGAGCAGCGTCACGAGAACGAGCCTAGAGGGGGTGCGGTCTCGATACACCGCGCTGCGCGCGGCACCCGACCAGCGGGGTGGGCGTTGCGCGCTCGCTGCCGCGCAGCGCGGGCGCGAGCCCCGCCCCCCGCTCGGCGGGAGCAACCGCGTGGTCGGCGGGAGCAATCGCGAGCGCGGGCGGAGTTGCGGTGATGCGGCGGGAGCAACTGCT
>Ga0041910_1001922_pt1 | contig 16079 bp, 10 predicted proteins | sample ThiBio_1000_biof_FD_55015 | JGI IMG/M metagenome (GOLD analysis project Ga0041910, IMG submission 55015) | Wastewater bioreactor microbial communities from Cape Town, South Africa - Thiocy_expt_1000_biof | ecosystem: Engineered > Bioreactor > Thiocyanate-remediating > Anaerobic-Aerobic | place...
ACTGGGTTCAGAACGTCGCAAGACAGTTCGGTCCCTATCTGTGGTGGGCGTTAGTAAATTGAGTGGACATGACCTTAGTACGAGAGGACCGGGTCGTACGTGCCGCTGGTGTATCTGTTGTGCCGCCAGGTGCAATGCAGAGTAGCTACGCACGGACAGGATAAACGCTGAAAGCATCTAAGCGTGAAACCTTCCACAAGATGAGTTTACTTTTAAGGGTCGTTGTAGACTACAACGTTGATAGGCTATAGGTATAAAGGTGGTAACATCAAAGCCAAGTAGTACTAATTGCCCGTACGCTTTAATTTTATTATATTTTTTATAATCATAACTCTGTTATTCGTTATTTCCCAATATGTACATTATTAATTTGAAATCTGAAATTTCAAATTTCAAATTCTTATGGTGCTTTTGCCGAGGGTGTTCACCTCTTCCCATACCGAACAGAGAAGTTAAGCCCCTCATGGCCGATGGTACTGCACAGAAATGCGGGAGAGTAGGTAGGTGCCATATTTATTGAACCCACTTCGTTTATCGGAGTGGGTTTTTTTATGTATATACCGCATTATACAAGTGCATATTTTGGTAGTCATCCTTATATATACCATTAATCATCCTCCATCAGGTTTGCTCAATTTTACCACAACCTAATTTTTAGCTACCATTTTCTCAATTGCACTTTAGTTTTCCTGAAACGCTGTATAGTTTCACGAAAGCATTGTACCTGCTTGCAGTTATGAATATCGCACGAAAATTATTAAGCAAAACAGGCGGCTTTTTTACAACACTTGTTTGCATTTTGCCGGCTGAAAATGTAACTGCACAATTGCAAGTTGCAGCCGGTACCTATTGGATTTGCGATAGCTCTTCTCATACATATACGGTGTTAAACGATTTAGGCATTGAGTACTATGGAGATAATGAACAAATTGGTACCATATTTAAATTTACCGGAACTGCGACTGCTGTTATAAACGGGAATGCCACCTCTCTATACAATATTATTGAAATAGCAAAAACTGGTGTTGAAACACTTATCCTGTCGCAAAATATAAATGTATTGAATAGGGTAAGTTTTGTGAGCGGTATGCTTGATTTAAACGGGCATGTACTTAATTTAATTGACAATGCTTATCTAACGGGTGAGAAAGAGGGCTCAGGATGTATTGGCCCTGCAGGCGGATATATCCAGGCTACTGTTACTTTAAACGCTCCGGTAAATCATAACCCGGGCAATATTGGAATTACTCTTATATCTGAAAGTGATTTAGGCAAAACTGTTATACGAAGAGGGCATGCAATTCAACATACGGGCGTTGGAAACTCAGGCTCTATTCGCCGCTATTATGATATTTCTCCTCAGAATAATAACCGGCTTTCCGCATCGCTTCAGTTTGGTTACCTGGATAATGAATTAAATGGTATTAATGAAGATGATTTAACCCTGGTAAAACAAGAAACTGATATTGATCCCTGGAAAAATATTGGGACTGATGTGAGGAATACAGTGGAAAATTATGTCCGGAAAAACAATATAACCAGGTTTTCCCGGTGGACATTATCTTCTTTAAGTATAGCATTACCTGTACAATGGAAATTTTTTAATATAAACTGCCAGCAGGATAAAATATTAATAAGCTGGAGTACAGAATCGGAATTCAATACAAAAAGTTTTATTGTTCAGCGCAGCTCTGACGGAATTGTATGGGAAAGTATATTCCAGCAAAATGCCGGTGGTAATAGCATTGGTATTCGAAACTATAGATACGAAGATAAACAACCTGTATCCGGCGATCTGTACTACAGGATAATGCAAACCGACCTGGATGGCAGATTCTCTTATTCTCCCGTATTAAAGAGTGTTTGTGATGTTAAGGAAGAGGTTAAAGTATATCCTAATCCTGCAACAGAAGCAATATGGATATCCTTTTACAATAACCACTTGACCGCCCACGCTGATATACGCCTGTATAATGCATTGGGGGCAATGATTTATCACGATGCCCTATTGGTGCAACAAGGAAGATGTTTATTCAAGATACCACTTTCCTTTATGCCGCGGGGCATGTATACTGTTGCTGTAATCTTTCAGGGAAAAATAAAACATTATAAAATAATCAGGCAATAATTATTTCAATACGTCCAAATTATAAAAAAATGAAAAGGTATCTTGTATGTTTTTGTGTATTGATATCTGGATATTTTGCTGCACAGGCGCAGGTGGCTATTAATAATGATGGTTCGGAGCCAACAATAAGTGCGATGCTTGATATCAAAAGCACAGATAAGGGATTGCTGATTCCGAGGATGACCACAACTCAGCGTAACAGTATAGGACTGCCGGCAATCGGACTGCTTGTGTTTGATACCGAAACCAATACCTATTGGTACTGGAAGCCCGGAGGAATAGCTGGTTTTCACTGGGAAGAAATCAGTACGGGAAGCAATGCCTGGAGAATAAACAATACAACTACATATACTTCTCCTTCTGGCCAAAAGGTAGGTATCGGCGGCATATCCAATGCAGAATCCCAACTGCACGTTGGAAGCCAAACAGGTGTATCACTAATCACTATTGGCAGAAGCGCAACTTCAGGCGGTTATACAGGCATGTTGCTGGGAACTTCTGCTGTAAGCAATGGATATAATTATATACAGTCTGTAAAGGCAGGCGGGCAGGCAGGAGGTTACGGCAGCTTAATACTAAATCCTGTTGATGGAAATGTGGGGATAGGAACATCTGCTCCTCAATCCAGGTTGGATATTAATGGCACTTTTGCTGTACAGGGTGATGGAGCTAATACCGCGTTGAGAGTATATAATGACGGGCGGGTTTCAATCGGGCATAAAGCTGCAACCGGCTATTGGTTTTCCGTAAACGGAAATATGATCTGTGAAGAATTAAAAGTTCAGTTGACAACAGCCTGGCCCGATTATGTGTTTCAACCGGAATATAAGCTTAAGACCTTTGAAGATTTGAGGAAATTTATCAAACAAAATAATCACCTGCCTAATATTCCCAAAGCATCTGTTATTGAACAGGATGGCATTAATGTGGGCGATATGCATAAACGCACTATTGAAAAGATAGAAGAGCTTACTTTATACATACTGCAACTGGAGGAAAGGATCAGAAATCTTGAAGCGTTGGCTAATGATTAAGGCTGCATAAAATATGAAGCAGATATTCCTTAACAAAAACTAAAAATGCTGATGGAAAAAATATGCTTATTTTTTTGTTGCCTGCTGTTTTGGAAAATTGCTTCCGCACAGCTTACCCGTATGGACGAGGCTACCGCAACGCAAATTTCAAACACCATACAGGCTAGATTTGACCAAAGCAATTTAACCGGACTTAGTGTAGGTGTTATATACGGAGGCGAACTGGCTTATGCCAATGCCTGGGGTAAAGCAAAAAACAATGGCACACCATTTTCTATTCATACCAAAACCGTTATCGGATCTGTATCAAAGATTATTACGGCTATTATGGCCATGCGGATGATTGAAGAGGGTGACCTGGGGCTGGATGTTACCATTGGCAATTATCTTGACGAATATGAAGGAAGCAATATCACTATCCGGCATTTACTTTGCCATCAAAGTGGTATCCCGCATTATAATAATTGCTCTGACGGATATAACGGGCAATTTGATTGGGAGGAAAGCGTGGACGCGGTTATGGATTGTGAGGTTTGCGGTACACCTGGCGCACAAACACTGTATACTACATTTGGCATAACACTATTGGGCGCGATCATTGAAAAAAGAGGGCTTGAAGTTTATAACAGAAACTACCGCCAGTTGTATAATACCTGGGTGAGGAATCCCGGGGGGCTGACTAACCTCACTCCGGAATATGATGATTCGCAGGCGGCGCTTGCAGATGGATATAATGAAACAGGGATTGTGCAGTCAAGAGGATGGGATGATATCGGTTGGCGCTTACCTGCGGGAGGCTTTGTTAGCGATATAGTTGATCTGACAACTTTTGGAGCAGGGATATTGAGAAACCGGTTTATCAGCCAGCAGTCTTTTAACCAGATGCAGGTAATACAAACGCCCTCAGGCGCAGGCGGACCAACGTGTGCAAATGAAAACTATAATGGCAGCTTTTTTGGGTTAGGATTTAACATTCAAACAGGCGGTGTACGTCCAATACTTTCTCATGGCGGACTTAACGATCATGGATATACTTCTTTCCTGTTTTTGTACCCCGAAGCAGGCGCCGGCATTGTTTTTTTATGCAATACTTATGATTATGTGAACTCCAACAATATACTTAATGTGTTGTCGGCAATGCAAACTGCCGTTATTGATGTGGTGAGAGATTGCCGGCCTTCGCGGAATTTTACCAATGCTATCACCTGGGGTGCGCCGCTGTATTACGAAGCGAATAATATTACCATGAACGCTCCTGCTATCCATAACTCAGGGAACCTGGTGTTTGATGCACGCAGTTCGGTTTCTCTTTTACCGGGTTTTGAAATTACAGCAGCACCACAAAGAACCTTTCACGCTTTTATTGAAGGCTGCGGAGGAGATAACAGGCCTTTTTGAGGCGACACCGATTGCAGGTTACCGTTCCCTAATTTGCTACTACCCTTCTCTCAGTGTTGCTTGCTTTTGCAATGGCGGACAGATAGCTTTATTTGGTTTGGGGAATTGAAATGGGAGTAAAAAATCATTAAAAATGAAAAATTCATTAATCAAACTCATCATGTTACTGCTTGCTGCAGTTGTCCATTCAGGTTGTAAGAAGGAAAAAGACAAGGAACCGGCTCCCCAATGCAGGTTGAGTTTATTAAAAATTCCGAATGGAAACGGAACAACAAGCTCTATTGTGTTCAACTATGATAGCATAGGACGCATAACAGCGCTTAACCTGAACGGAACTATTACGCAATTTATTTACCACAGCAAAGGGTTTACCAAAATCACTCCCATCTCTGCCGGGTGGTTTAGCCGCTCCCATTTGGAGCTGGATGATAACGGCAGGCCAAAACTTAGCAGGGATACCACGTTTAATGGCACACACATTAACAGCACAGGTACGGTAAATTATGAATATAATAGTGCCGGGCAGCTTGAAAAAATCCTTCGCAAAAGAACCAACGATCTGCCTGACAAGCCGCCACTGACTACCCTGTTTAGCTGGTCAAATGGAAATATCACAGGACTGAATCATAATAATGAGCCGATGGTACTTGACTACGAAACCGACAAGCCCAACCAGGATTTCTCATACATCGAACTATCTTTTATAGGAGAACTTGGGGCTTATGCTCCCAGAAGTAAAAACCTGGTAAAATCTGTTACCAGCACGGCAGGTCAGCTACTTTACAGCTATGAATTTGATAATTGGGGAAAGACTACTGCATCCTATTGGACACAGCCCGACTCAAATATTTTGCTAAAGATTGACTACGAGTACGATTGCGATTAACAAGAAAAAAATTGGCATTAAAATCAAAAAAAATACGAATGAGAAAACTAATTCTAATAATAACGGATAACAGCACTCTCAGGTGGAGAACTGTTTATACGTACTATTGATACACATCTTACCACCCGTCATTTGCCACTTACCACCAATTGTCACCCCTCTGTCAGTTTCCCTATCTCGTAATAAAGTTTCCCCATTTAGCAAATCATTGCTTTATCGCGCATATACTTTTGCAAAAAATTACGACAACTGTTTATGATGCAACGGGGAGGCAATATTCCTAAGAAGAAAAAAAATAATTCACGCAGTTCATTTTACAGAATTTCCGCATGGTTGCATTTATGGCTTGGGCTTATCTCTGGAATTATTATGATCATTGTTTGCCTCACTGGTTGTATTTGGGTTTTTCAGGATGAGATTACAACATGGCTTGAGCCTGAAACAAAAGTTGCCGTTGAAAACAACCCGGTAATTACCCCTTCTGTATTAATGCAAATAGGAGACTCCCTGTATCCTAAAAAGAAGCCTAATTATGCTATGTATCAGCAGGGTAAGGCCATTACCCTGGCGTTGGGGCAGGGGAGAAAGGGTAATACCATAATGCGCATTAATCCATATACGGGTGCAGTAATAAGTAAAAAAGAAAGAAAGGAAGGTGAAACAGATTTCTTTCGATTTATTTTAAACGGGCATCGGGCTCTATGGTTTCCCTATGAAATTGGCAGGCCTATTGTAAATTACGGCACCCTGGTTTTTGTAATTATTTTGATTACGGGTATGGTATTGTGGTGGCCAAAAAAATGGAATAAAACAACACGCGAACAGAGCTTTAAAATAAAGTGGAAAGCTTCTTTTAAAAGAGTGAACTATGATCTGCACAATGTGCTGGGATTTTATTCATTGCTTGTGTTAACAGCCATTGCACTCACCGGAATGGTATACGGTATAGAATGGTATAGTAAAAGCTTATACTGGGTTACCTCGGGCGGTCAAACACTTCCTGGATTTAAAAGAAATACATCAGATTCAACCCAATCAGGGAAATACTATACTCCGCAAGAGGTAATGGATGCATCGTGGAATAAGGTAATTTCAGATCATCCTGAAGCAAAGGGTTTTTACTATGCTTTTGCCGATACTTCAAGACCATCATCTGCAATATCAATTACTATATATCCGACCGTTGGTAAATATTATAATAACCGAAGTTTTGCTTTTGACCAGCATACCGGGCAACCATTGCCTGCCCTCAACAAATTATACGAAACCAGTTTCGAAGAAGCACCTGTCGGAGCAAAGATCAGGCGAATGAATTACGATATACATGTAGGCGCAATACTTGGCTTGCCTGGAAAAATAATGGCTTTCTTCGCATCGCTTATCGGCGCAAGTTTACCTGTAACAGGATTTATCATCTGGTGGGGTAAGCAAAAGAAAAAAGGTAAAAAAAGAAAAAATAATGCAACTATGAAAGGCACGGAATCACCAGTTATAAAAATTAAAAAAGAAACTATGCCTGCAACATAACTGCCTGAGTATAATAAAAAAGTATTAATAAAAATAAAAAGAGCCGCACAGGTGCAACTGTAACGGCTCATCCGCCGGGGCGGAGCTCTCAAATCTGTTCAATTTTTAAGCATATGCAATATAAAAAAATATTGTTAACAGGCATAGTATGCCTTTGTTTTCAGCTATTAACTGCTCAACAAAAAACTTCAACCGGTACTGTTTCAGGTGTTGTTAAAGATAAAGCCGGTTCTCCTGTTCCTCATGCTACCATTAGCGTAAAAAAAACTACTATAGCCACCACTGCTGATGAAAGTGGAAAGTTTACCCTTAAACATGTACCGGCCGGCAACTGTATAATTGTTATATCGGCTGTTGGTTTTACGCAGGTGGAAAAGAAAATAGCAGTTCAGGAAAATACAACCGAAACATTAGTTATAGAAACCAGTGCAGCAGGAACCACGCTCGAAACAGTTTCTGTTATTGGTCGCTCCGCAACACAGCTTGCCAACAGGCAATCGTATAATGTTACGGCCATTGATGCAAAGCAATTGCATAATTCCACACTCGATCTTTCGCATACGCTTGACCGTGTGTCTGGCGTTCGCGTAAGGGAAACCGGCGGTGTTGGCTCCAGCTTTAATTTTTCACTGAATGGTTTTTCAGGTAACCAGGTAAAGTTTTTTTTAGATGGTGTACCGATGGATAATTTCGGATCTTCCTTCCAGATCAATAATATACCCATCAATTTTGCCGACAGGGTAGAAGTATACAAGGGTGTAGTGCCTATCTGGCTTGGCTCTGATGCATTGGGCGGCGCTGTTAATATTATCACCGGTAATAAGTACAGGAATTATATTGATGCTTCTTATTCTTATGGTTCTTTTAACACACATCGTTCTGCAATCAATACGGCATTTACCACGCGTAAAGGATTTACTGTTCAGTTGAATGCTTTCCAGAATTATTCTGATAACAATTATAAAGTAACGCTTGATGTGGCAGACATCAATACCGGCAGATATTATCCGAATACAACAGTTAAAAGATTTCATGACAGGTATCACAATGAAACGCTGGTTACCAATATAGGGTTTGTAAATAAAAAATGGGCAGACAAATTCCTGGTAGGCATTACACTTGGAAAAAACAGCAAGCAGATACAAACAGGCGCCCGCATGGTATCTGTATTTGGCGCGTGGAACAGGAGCGGTTCCATTATTATGCCTGCTTTGAAATACCAGAAAAGAGATTTGATCATAAAAGGGCTTGATATTACCGTCAATGCCAACTATAACCTCGGCAGCGAACAGAATATTGACACCGCGTTCAGGCGTTACGACTGGTTTGGCAATTACAAGCAGTATGAAGGAGCTGGAAGCGAAAGATCAAGAACGATGTATAAGTTCAGGAACAATATCGGGCTGGCAACTACTACTGCGTCTTATAAGATAAGCGATAATCATTCTGTTGCCATCAATAATGTATACAGTTCATTCAACAGGAAGGGAAGCGATGAATTATATCCTGATGATGACAAATACCAGCAACCGCAAAAAACGGATAAGAATATACTTGGTTTCAGCTATAAGTTTGATTATAAGGAAAGGTGGAGTATTATGGCTTTTGGCAAACACCTGTTTCAGCATGCGCATACGAGGGTGTCATATAATCCTTCCGGAAATTATGGCGATGTGGCATATAAAAACCAGGATAATAATATCAGTAAACTGGGTTATGGCGTTGCTGCAAGTTATTTTATTACGTCCGCATTGCAGGTAAAAGCTTCTTACGAAAGAAGTAACCGTTTGCCCGAAAATGAAGAAATGTTTGGCGACCTGATAAACCAGGAAAGCAATTTTGATTTAAAGCCTGAAAAGAGTGATAATGTAAATCTCGGAGTGCACTATTCTTTCAGGTTGAATGAAGATCACCGGTTTGCTGTATCTGCAGGTGGTATTTACAGGCGGGCAACGGATTTTATTTATTTCCGCCTGAATGCAAACCAGTCAATGCTGGTTGCTGATAACCTGGCCGGCGTAAAGAATACCGGTGGTGAAGGCGAGGTAAGATACTCTTATAAAACATGGTTATCTGCCGGTGTAAACTTTACTTATCAGAACATCATTAATAAGCGGAAATATGAGCCGGGATATACAGGCGTGAGTTTAGTGTATAATGACCGCATGCCCAATCTGCCTTTTATGTTTGGTAACGCGGATGCCGCCGTTTATTTTAAAAATGTATGGAAGGATGGTGATAATCTCAGCATTGGATATAACCTTTTATATGTGCATGCTTTTTACCTGTATTGGCCGAGCCAGGGAACCAGTAAGGATAAATATGGTATTCCCCAACAGCTGGCGCATGATGTAAATATCATCTACACATTAAAGAACGGCCGATACAATATAGGATTGGAATGTAAAAACATTACAAACGATCAGCTTTACGACAACTTCAGTTTGCAAAAACCAGGCAGAGGGTTTTACGGTAAGCTCAGATACTTCTTTGCTAAATAATTTTTTAAAAGTAATAAACAAACAATAAAATGAAAAAGTACAATTATGTATGGTGTTCACTCCTGATGAGTGCACTGTTCTTTGCATGTAAAAAAGACAACAATTCTTCGCCCGATCCTGATCCAAACGATCCTGAAAAAGGAAGATTTGTAGTAGCAGCATTGCCTATTGCCGGTACATCACAGGCAGATTATTTGTTAACTACAGCTACGCTCGACAGCGGCACTATTTCTACAACCGGCAATGGAATAGAGCAGGATGGCACATACCGTTACTACACAACTTCAGGTAATAAATTTTTCAGCATGTTGTATGGACAGGGGAACCCCGGCGCCGTAACCATATATAATCTTGATGGGCAGAGTAAGCTTCAAAAGTTGAGTAATTTTCAATCAGAAACAGTGCAGGCTTTTGCACCGGTTGATAATGATATATTAATGGTGAAAATGGGAAGAAGTGTAACAAGTTCTGTGAGCCGTTGGTACCAGGTTAGTACAGATAGTCTGGTAATAAGAGGTGAAGGACAGTTTGATGCGCTTGATTTGGCCGGTAACGGAGAATTGGCTGAGTTTAGCTGGATACAGCAGGCTGGCAATAAGGTATTTGCTCCTTATTTCTGTATTAAAGGCACAACTGATGGTGGCTGGACTACCAGTTATCCTGACAGTGCATGGATTGCTGTATTTTCTTACCCTGAAATGCAATTAGAAAAAATAATCAGGGATAACAGAACAAGCTCTATTGGCCTGTATTTTCAAAACGGGCTTGCGGTCGTGGATAATGGTGATGTGTATGCATTTTCTCCTGCTAATACTGTTGGTAAATCAGGTACGGAACAATTCTTTAATTCAAGTAAACCATCTTCCATTACGCGTATAAAATCCGGAACAACTGAATTTGATCATACCTATTTATTTAATGTGGAAGCTGTATCTGAAGGCGCTTATATTGCCGGATGGATTTATGTAGGTAATAATACCGTGGTTGCTGCTTTAAATCCAAAAGATAAAAAAAGCCAGTGGCAGGGTGCTGACAGGTTTGCTATTATTAACCTTGAAACCCAAAGTTTTAAGTGGGTAACAGGTATACCTGATGCTGCAAGTGTTGCGGATTTTTCAATGACAAACTATTCTCCGGGAAATGGCGTTGCCTATATTGGTATTACCACAACAGATAATAAGAGTGTGGTGTATAAAATTGATGCAGCAAATGCTACAGCTACACCCGGGTTAGAGGTTACGGGTGGTATCATTACTGCTATTCAATGGGTGCCTTACGAAAATTAAAAGCATATATTTTTTACAGTAGTAACAAGAGCAACAGTGGCTATAATATCTGAAAGGCAGGAGCGACCATAAGGTAATGCTCCTGCCCGTAAGATGATGCGGGAGTATAGAATTGTATTATATACCACTGAATGAAGCAGGTGTTGCGTACCTTGATCTTTATAGTAATTAAGAATCTAAATAAGGTAAGCCGCAGCGCGGCGGAATATAAATCTGCTGTGTATTTGTTTTACTACCTGAATAACCCGGCAACACTTATACGCTAAATGAAATTGTGTATAAAGCGCCTGCAGGTTCAATAAAAATCTTTTTAAGCTTTAAAAATATATTTAATGAAGAAACTATTTGTTAGTACAGCTATGCTGCTGTTAAGCATCAGTATATATGCCCACGCATTATGGATTGAAACCAATGCCACCGGAAAAAAAGGACAACAACAGGATGTGAAAATATTTTATGGAGAATATGCGGAATTCTCTCCAGAAAAAGTAAAAGACTGGTATTCTGATGTAAAAGATTTTACATTATGGCTGGTAGCGCCGGATGGGCAAAAAAAGCAATTGACTACCTCACCGCAGGAAGATCATTACACAGCATCATTTACGCCAGATAAAGACGGCGTATACATTTTGCAGGTAAGCCATAGTGCAAAAGATCTTGGAAGAACTACGGTATACCAATTTAATACCAGCGCAATAGTTGCTGTGGGGAAAAATGAAACGGCTGATGTTAAGCATAACTTAAATCCGTTAAAGTTTCAATTAAAAGCGGGTAAAGTAAATGAACCTGTAACCATACAGGCATTTTATAAAGATGCCGTTTCGGAAAAAATGAGCGTTACTGTTTTTTCTCCTAAAGGATGGACAAAACAAATAGAAGGGAAAAATGGTATAGCGGAGTTTGTACCGGAATGGAAAGGGAAATATATGATAGAAGTATCAAGAAGTGACGATGAAAAAGGTGAACATCATGGTAAAGAGTATACAGGTATCTGGCGCTGCGCTACTTACCTGGTGGAGATAAAGTAAGTAATATTTTCTTTTTAATAAAACCGGATATCAGATATATGATATCCGGTTTTTTGTTTTATTAACGTAATCCGTATCAGCATTACCTGCAAATAGCACAGAACAAAAAGGGAAAGGATTTTTTCCTGCCTGATGATTATTGTAACATGATTTATAAGCAGATGTATCAAAAAGTACAAAAAAATGAATATTTTGGTATCTCCCTGATTGTTGTTCCATCGTATCTTTAGTCCAAACCACTTCAACATGTTTGCCAGGCTAATTGTTTTAACGGTAGCAAATCTTTCTATTCATCTTACGGTATTTTGCGGGCACGGGCGTGTGAATGAAAAAATAGTTCATAATAAAGCGCATCGTACAATTGCCATAACCGTGCAGAATGGTGATATGAAAATGTTGATTGACTATTCTAAGGGTTGTTCAATAAAGCGTTTGTCGATTAAAGGTAAAAATACATTATCGCCTTCAGGAGTAGTCACAGGTATAAAGGGGGGTAATATTGTTTATACATCAGAAAAGCTTTCGGACTCACCACTTGTTCAGATAAATAATAACGTAATTAATATCAGCAGGATTAATTATGGTGAAGATATCAGCATACAGGAGACATGGATATTTGAAGTTGAAGAAGAAGGTATAACATGGGAATTGAGAAGATCATATGCTGATAGTTTTGAAGCTGAGGAAATGTACTTTCCTAAATGGAACTTTGCTGACCTGTCTGTTTGGAAAGGCGGAATAATTGATAATGGCGGGATGGTATGGTGTAAATATTTAAAAAATATAAATGATAGCTATGGTGTACATACGGGAGGCACAACCTACTGGAACGATAGCTCAGGTGATGGCTTATCCATTCAGGGAGCAGGTTTAGCAGGAACGCAAATTGCAAGTCAATATTCTCATAGCCCTCAGGGTGAGTTTACCTGTACCCAGTTCGTAACAAATACATCGCTTACACAACGTCACCACCTTAACCGGTTTGTATCAAAAAAGCCAAATGTTTTTGCCCCGTTTAAAGTAGAAAAAGGTGAAATATCTGCCCGTTTCACCATAAAGTATATAGATTACTTTAAATTATATGACCGGGGAGATTTAAAGACAATTAATGCTGCTGCAGTAAGAGAATTACTTAATACTACAGCCCGGTATGGCGTTGTTGACAATAATATTGTTGGAGGAAACGGGTGGCTTACCAATTGGAAATGTATTCATGAACCTTTTTTTGCGCAGATCGCAACTGCTTTGGCAGACAGCAACTATACAAAAAACCTTTCGTCAACGCTTGACCAGGAAAGAGATATGGCCATTCTCCCGGATGGACGTGTACTTTCCCGATGGCACAATGAGCCTGGAGATGAAATACCCGGCACTTATAATGCAACTACCGGCTATTATGAAGCAATGTGGGGTTATACAGTGGATTCTCAAACCGGCTATGTAATTAACGTATGTGAGCAGTTCGATAATACAGGTGATGTTAAATGGCTGGAAGGTCATAAAAAAAGTTGTGAGAGTGCATTAAACTGGCTTATAAGGAGAGATGAGAATAATAACGGAATATTTGAAATGGTTAACAGGAATATTGCTGAAAAGAAAGCCAGCGATTGGATTGACATAGTGTGGGCCGGTTATGAAAATGCGTTTGTGAATGCACAGATGTATGCAGCGCTTCAAAAATGGGTGGAGTGTGAGCGTATATTAGGAGATCATGATGCGGCTAAAAAATACAGGCAAATTGCATTGCGGCTTAAAAATGCGTTTAACAGACCTGTTGAAGAAGGAGGTTTTTGGTCAGAAGAGAAGAAGCAATATATATACTGGAGAGATGATGATGGAAGCATTCATGGCGATAACCTGGTAACCCCGGTAAATTTTATGGCTATAGGTTTTGATATATGCGATGATCCTCAAAGAATAAAAAGCATAGTGGAACAAATTGAAAAACGTACGTCTGCAGAAAATTTGTTTCATTGGCCGCTTTGTTTTGATTCATTCAGGGAGGAAGAGGTACATCGTAATAACTGGCCGTTTCCGAAGTATGAAAATGGTGACATCTTTCCTACCTGGGGATATCTGGGGGTCAGATCATATGTAAAGTATGATAAGCAACTTGCGCTTAAGTATGTTAGCAATCTCCTTCACCAGTATGAGCAGGATGGGCTTTCTTCGCAACGATATAGCAGGACAACGGGAAAAGGCCTTGGCACAGACATTCTTTCCGGTATCTGTACGGGAATAACAGCTTTGTATACTGATATCTATGGTATTCGGCCGCGGTGGAACAGGCTTGTAATTACCCCGGGACTTACTAAAGAACTTGATGGAACAAAATTCTCATATCCAATGCGGAATAATCGTTATGATATTTTGTTGTATCATAACCAATACAATGTTTCAGATGGATTTCATAGTGTTACCTCAAACAGCAGCTTTGGTATAAGCAGCAGCGGTGATGAATTGAGATTCTTTCCCGGTGATCAGGATACTGCTTTTCTTTCTGTTAAAAGGCAGGATAGTAAAAATGCATCCCTGAATATTTCGCAATGGGATGATGATGGCATTACATTTATATTAAAAGATGCAGACCAATATTACTTAGCATTAAATGGCTTGCAACCTTCTTCAGATTTCAGTGTTTCTATAGGCAAAAAAAAACAAAAAATGCGGTCCGGAGAGAATGGTGCACTTACCTTCAAAGCATTACTTAAAAAAAACATGGTTGTCAGGATTGTTAAGCTGTAATGAATGCATTGAAAGCTGGTAAAATAAATGTTGAATATATTTTAATTTTAACGCTCGGCAAACATTCCTGATCATGCCTAATGATAAATGTGTTATATGAATAGTAGTTTCTTTAAGTATCTTAATGTAAGCACCAGGGAAGAAAAATGGGGTATGTACGTTACTACTGTTGGTTATTCCAAGGTGGAGCCCCATGAAGAATATCCTAACCAGAAGCATCCTAATAGTCACGTTCTTACCTGGAACAGGGGCAGGATATTGAATGATTTTTATTTGATATTTATTTCAAAAGGGAAAGGTGTTTTTTGTTCCTCTCTCACTGAACCGAAGGAAGTTGAAGAGGGAACCTGCTTTTTCCTGTTCCCGGGTGTTCGTCACCGTTATAAGCCTGATGCACGTTCAGGATGGGAAGAATATTGGGTTGGTTTTCACGGTTATTATATAGAGCAATTGATGAAACAGCATTTTTTTGATCCTCATCAGCCTTGTTTTCATATTGGCTTAAATAAAGAATTGCTGATACTTTTTAATCAAATGCTGGATGTTGTAAAATCATCTTTTGTTGGTTACGCTCAGCAAATTGCCGGTATTACATTGCAGATTCTTGGATTGATCAGTACGCTGTCCCTTAATGAGCAAAGCAGCGGCAATCCTTTGGAAAAACTCATTTCAAAGGCCAAATTTCTTATGCAGGAATCTGTTGGAGGTACGGTAGATATGGAGCATATTGCATATCAATTACCTATGGGCTATTCCGCTTTCAGAAAAAATTTTAAAAAGCTTACGGGATATTCTCCTAATCAGTATCATTTGAATTTGCGCCTGAGCCGGTCAAAAGAATTGCTGGAATCAACAACCCTTAGTATTGAAGAAATAGCTGATCAAACCGGGTTTGATTCTATATATTACTTTTCTAAGATGTTCAGAAAAAAGACAGGTGTTTCTCCTAATTTATATCGAAAGCAATTTTTTGAATCGTCTGCATCATATTCTCCTTTCCTGAAAAAGTAGCAAAAAGTATAAAACTTGTTTCGTTTTGGTTTTGGTTATGGGTGTACCGGCATAGTAATTTTGGTTAATTGAATTAGTTATTGTAAAACCAAAATTACTTGCATATGAAGAAAGCTAAAAACTTCTTTAGCCACTATTCGAGAATGTGGCTGGTACTCATTGTATTCATTTTTAGTCACATTACTTCTTACGGTCAGGATATACTTAAGGTATCAGGAATAATAGCGGATAATGCAGATGGTAAGCCGTTGGTAGGGGTTACAGTAACGGAGCAGGGTAGTACACGTGCTACAAAAACGAACAACGCGGGTTACTTTACGATAAGTGTACCGAAGGGAAGTTCTTTGGTATTTAGTTTTACGGGATATATTTCTCAGACAATAGCGGTAAATGACGGGGCAGATATTAATATCAGCCTGAGTGCTCTCTCACAAAATTTGAGTGAGGTAGTGGTAGTAAGTTATGGTACGCAGAAAAAGCGTGAGATCACGGGAGCAATAGCGAATATTAACGGTAAAGAATTAAAAGATATACC
>Ga0041910_1001994_pt1 | contig 15611 bp, 12 predicted proteins | sample ThiBio_1000_biof_FD_55015 | JGI IMG/M metagenome (GOLD analysis project Ga0041910, IMG submission 55015) | Wastewater bioreactor microbial communities from Cape Town, South Africa - Thiocy_expt_1000_biof | ecosystem: Engineered > Bioreactor > Thiocyanate-remediating > Anaerobic-Aerobic | place...
GCGCTATCAGACGCTTGCCGGCATGCTCATGCTGCTCAGCGGCAAGGTGCTGAGCGAAACCGACGTGGTGCAGTGGGAACAGTGGCAGTTCGAGATCGTGGACATGGACGGCAAGGCCATCGACAAGGTGCTGGCCACGCGGCTGCCCGACGCGCAGGAATCCTCAGGTCCATAGATCCAGCGGCGGATCGGCCACCATGGCGCGCAGGATGTCGGTGCGCGAGACGAAGCCGATGCAGTACCCGCTCTCGTCGGTCACGGGCAGGCCCGGCAGCCCGGTGTCCAGAAACACGCGCGCCAGGCGCCTCAGATCCGTGTCGGGCGTCACGGTGGGCACGGGGCTGGCCATCACCTGCGCCACGGGCCGGCGCGCGAGCGCAATCGCCTGCTCGATGGCGCCCGGCTCGGGCAGCAGATCGAGCGGCGCCATGTCGGCGCGCAGCAGCATCCCGATCACCTGCCCGCGTTCATCCACCACCGGCGCCTGCGCCACGTGGTGCTGCGCCATCGTCTGCCAGGCGTCGTTCACGCGCGTGCGCGGCGTCACGGTGATCGCGCCCTGCGTCATCACGCCGCTCACATGCTTGACGATCTGGCGCGGCTGCGACGGGCCCGCCGCCGTTTGCTCGTAGGCGGTGATGGGCGCCGGACGGCTGGCCGGGCCGCCGCTGGCGTCGCGCTCCATCGTGGGCTGGGGCGGCGCGAACGCGTCGTCGTCCTGCGAGCGCGTGCGCAGCGCCTGCGGCCGCGCCACGCGCCGGAGTCCGCTCACGGCCGAGATCGCGTCGGCGTCCCCCCTGGCCAGGCGCCCCGTGGGGCCGAAGACAAAGAACATTGCTGCACCCCCTTGCCTCTGCTTATCGGCAGCTGCAACTGCCGCCTAAAATTGCGCACTATGCTAGACATCCTGATGCTGCGCAAAGACCTGGCTTCGGTCGTTGCGCGCCTGCAAACCCGCAAGAACCCCCAGCCCTACCTGAACGTCGCCGCCTTCGAGGCGCTGGAGACGGAGCGCAAGGCCATCCAGACGCGCACCGAAGCGCTGCAGTCCACGCGCAACCGCCTGTCCAAGCAGATCGGCATGCTCATGGGCCAGGGTGAGAAAGACGCCGCCGAAGCCGCCAAGGGCGAAGTGAGCGCGCTCAAGGGCGAACTCGACGCCTCGGCCGAGCGGCTCGAACAGATCCAGCACGAACTGCAGGCCGTGCTCGCCGCCGTGCCCAACCTGCCGCACGCGAGCGTGCCCGTGGGCGCGGACGAGCATGCCAACGTCGAGGTGCGCCGCTGGGGTACGCCGCGCGCCTTCGGCTTCGCCGCCCAGGACCACGTCGATCTGGGCGCGCCGCTGGGGCTGGACTTCGACACCGCCACCAAGCTCACCGGCGCGCGCTTTGCCGTGATGAAGGGCGGCATCGCGCGCCTGCACCGGGCGCTGGCGCAGTTCATGCTGGACGTGCACACCGCCGAGCACGGCTACACCGAGTGCTACGTGCCCTACATCGTCAACGCCGAGACGCTGCGCGGCACCGGCCAATTGCCCAAGTTCGAGGCCGACCTGTTCGCCGCGCAAAAGGGCGGGCAGGACGCCGAGCCCGTGCCCGACCACGCCCAGCTCTACCTCATCCCCACGGCCGAGGTGCCGCTGACCAACTTCATGCGCGGCGTGATCGTGCCCGAGAGCGAGCTGCCGATCCGCCTCACGGCGCACACGCCGTGCTTTCGCTCCGAGGCCGGCAGCTACGGGCGCGACACGCGCGGCATGATCCGCCAGCACCAGTTCGACAAGGTCGAGATGGTGCAGATCGTGCACCCCGAAAAGAGCTACGAGGTGCTCGAGGAGATGACGCGCCACGCCGAGACCATCCTGCAAAAGCTCGGCCTGCCCTACCGCGTGGTGAGCCTGAGCACCGGCGACATGGGCTTCGGCGCCGCCAAGACCTATGACCTGGAAGTGTGGCTGCCCGCGCAGAACACCTACCGCGAGATCAGCTCGGTCTCCAACTGCGAAGCCTTCCAGGCGCGGCGCATGCAGGCGCGCTTCAGGAACGCGCAGGGCAAGAACGAACTCGTGCACACCCTGAACGGCTCGGGCGTCGCCGTCGGGCGCGCGCTCGTCGCGGTGATGGAAAACTACCAGCAGGCGGACGGTTCCATCACCGTCCCTGAAGTACTGCGCCCGTACATGGGTGGCCTGGAGCGCCTGACCCCCTGAATTCGCCGCTACAATCGCCGGTTCGAGTCGCGGAGAGGTGGCAGAGTGGTCGAATGTACCTGACTCGAAATCAGGCGTAGGTGCAAGCCTACCGAGGGTTCGAATCCCTCCCTCTCCGCCAGAAATGCAGCCCAGGTGAATCCATCACCTGGGCTTTTTTTGTGCGTGTTGTCGCTTCGCGGCGTCCGCCGTTGCTTTGAACGGCCCGATGGATTCTGGTTCTCGTGCAAGCGCCTATCGGGCGGGGCCGGAGTTGTACTGGCTCCGGAGGTTCATCCAGAACTTGACAGACGTCTCGAAGAAGCGAGCCCGCCTGAATTGGCGGGCATCGCATTCAAGCGTCGAGGTTGCCGGGTGTGAGCACTTGGCGGCCGACCGCCTTGCCTTCTTCCAGTGCCAGCAATGCAGTAAAAGCCTTGCTGAAATGCATGCATGTGGTAGCGACGGGAGGCAGATGCTTGTCTTTCACAAGGGCGATCAGTTCCTGGAGTTCGCGCAGATTACCCACATAAGTGCCCTGATACGTCATGGCCTTCAGTACCATGAACGGGGTGGATATGTCGATGTGACCACCGAACAGGCCGATCTGCACCAGTTGTCCCCCTTTGGTGAGCATATCCTGGCCTGCCTGTATGGTCTGACTCGATCCAACGCAATCGATGATCGCCCAGACCGCGCCTCCAGCGGCCTTCTTGATTTCGGTGGCGATATCGTCTTTCCGCGGATTGAAAACGGCATCCGCGCCTGCCTGCAGTGCTGCTGCGTGTTTTGATTCATCGGGATCGATCACGAGCACGCCCGCACCACCCAGAGCCTTGATCAGCGTAATGGCCATCAGCCCCAGGCCACCGGCGCCAAACAATACCACTTTCTCGTCTTTGAGAACCTGTTCTTTGATCTTCCGGATTGCGCTGTAAGTCGTAAGACCTGAGCAGGCATAGGGAGCCGCCTGCACCGGCGACATGTCGCCGATATCCACCAGATAACGCGAATCCGAGACGAGAACGTAATCGGAATAACCACCAGGCTGGTAGATTCCCAAGGATTTTCCATTCAGGCATAGATTCTCGTCACCTCTACGGCAGACCTTGCATTCACCGCAGCCGTGCCACGGGTAAATGACGTAATTTTTTCCTATTTCTATATTCTTGACCTTGTCACCCACGGCGACCACTTCTCCTGCGATTTCGTGGCCTGGTGTCAGTGGCAGTTTCATGCCACGGTCCATCATCGAAAGTGTCTTGCCATTTCCCAGATCATAGGTGCCGTGCCATATGTGGAGATCCGAATGGCACACACCAGCTGCCAGCACACGCACCAGCACCTGATGGTCTTCAGGCTGAGGAGTTGGATGTTCGGTGCGGACCAGAGGTTTTTTCAATTCAACGATATCGAAACTGATCATTTGTCTCTCCTGTTGGCGGAAAATTTAATCGATGATCAAGATGGTTGAGAATCGATCAATTCGGGTTGCGTTTAAATATTTATTCCCCATGGTATTGCACCACGGTCTTGACAATACAGAACTCTTCCAGGGCAAGGAAACCTTTCTCGCGCCCATGCCCGCTTTTTTTATAGCCTCCGAAAGGCAGCTCCACCCCACCGCCGGCGCCATAACAGTTCAGATAAACCTGGCCGCACTGCATCTTCTTGGCCATGCGCGTCTGGCGTCCGCCGTCGCGTGTCCAGATGCCAGCGAGCAATCCGAACTCGGTGGCGTTGGCCAGGCGCACCGCGTCCTCCTCGTCGGTGAACGGCATGGCCGAAAGCACCGGGCCGAAAACCTCGCTGCAGGCCAGCTGATGATCGCGCGGCACCGGGCCGAACAATGTCGGAGCGACGTAATAGCCGCCATCGGGCACGCCGTCGGCCACCTTGCCCTGCGCCAGCACCTGGATGCCGGAATCCTTGGCACGCCGGATGAAGCCTTCGACGCGCTCTTTTTGTGCGCGGTTGATCAGCGGACCACATTCCCGGTCCATGGCCGGGGTGCCGGCTGCCGTTTGCGCAAAGCGCTCTGCGACCATGGCGATGAAGCGGTCGTAAATGCTTTGCTGCACCAGCAGCCGACTGCCGGCCGAGCAGGTCTGGCCGCCATTTTGGGTGATGGCGCGGATGACGAACTGCACGGCACGGTCGAGATCGGCGTCCTCGAACACAACCTGCGGCGACTTGCCGCCAAGCTCGAGCACGCACTTGATCAGGCTGTCGGCGGCGGCCTTCTGCACGAGGGTGCCGACTTCGGGGGAACCGGTGAAGGTGATCAGGTTGATGTCGGGGTGCGCGCTCAGCGCCGCGCCCGCTTCTTCGCCCAGGCCGGTGACGATGTTGAGCGCGCCGTCGGGCAGGCCCGCCTCCTTGGCGATAGCGGCAAATGCCAGCGGCGTCAGGCAGGCGTCCTCAGAGGGCTTGAGCACGGCGGCGTTGCCCATGGCCAGCGCCGGCACGACCGAGCGGCCGAACATTTGCGCCGGGTAGTTCCAGGGCAGGATATGGGCCGTGACGCCGTAGGGCTCGCGCAGCACGACGACGTGGAAATCGTTCATGTAGGGGATGTGCTGGCCGTGCACCTTGTCGGCCGCGCCGCCGTAGAACTCGCAGTAGCGCGCCGCGACCTGGATGTCGGCGCGCGCCTGCGAGAGCGGCTTGCCGGTATCGCGCGCCTCCAGCTGCGCCAGCTCTTCGGCGCGCGCGAGGATGAGCGCGGACATGCGGCTCAGGATGCGCCCGCGCTCTGTGGCCGTCATTTTTCCCCAGGCGCCGGAGAGCGTGGCGCGTGCCGCGGCCACGGCGTGGTTGACGTCCTCGGTTACGCTGCGCGCAATCTCGTCGAACACTTCCCCGGTGCTGGGGTCATGGACGGGCAGTGTCTGCCCGGATGCCGCAGCCACCCATTGGCCGTTGATGAAATTCTTCTGCATGGTCATTATTCCTTTAAACAATAGGTTTGCATCCGCCGCGATGAATATCAATGGATGGAGGCGTACATGATTTTTTCCTCCGTTGCCTCCAGGCCGTTGAATTCTTCGACGATCCGCCCCTGGCGAGAGACCAGGATGCGGTCGGAGAGCAGCATGACTTCCGGCAGGTAGGAGGAGATCACGACCACCGCCAATCCTTCATCGGCAAGCCTGCGGATGATCTCGTGGATCTCCGCCACGGCTCCCACATCAACACCGCGCGTGGGTTCATCGAATATCACCAGCCTGGGATTCTGGATAAGCGATTTGGCAATCACGACCTTTTGCTGGTTGCCGCCGGATAGTTCGATGACGCTGGCCTCGGCCGTCACCGAGCGGATATTGAGTTTCTGGCGCCAATCGTGGCCGATCTTCTTTTCCTCGCTGCTGGAGGTCAGCAACCGCTCCAGCCGCTCCTTGGCGAGCACGCCCGCGTAGATGTTGCGCGAGATGGACATGGTTTCAAAGAAGCCATCGACCTTGCGGTCCTCGGTGATGTAGGCAATACCCGCAGCCACGGCAGGCGCCGGCACCCGATAGCGCACGGGATGATCATTGAAGATGACCTTGCCTCCATGGGTGTAATCGCGCTTGATCACCCCCGCAACGACCTTGAAGGTCTCCGTGCGGCCCGAGCCGATCAGACCGAATACCCCGGTAATCTGGCCGGCAAACACCGAGAACGACGTGTTCCTGACCATGGTGCCCATGCGCAGGTTCTGCACGCTGAGGACCCGCTTGCCGGCGGGGCGCACGGTTTCCTTCTTGCCGTACAAAGTGTTGGAAAGGTCGCGACCCACCATGGCGCGGATAATGCGTTCCCGATTGAAATTGACGGTGTCGTCTGAGATGATCAATTTGCCGTCGCGCATGATGGTGATCCGGTCAGAGATTTCCAGTGCTTCCTCCAGCGCGTGCGAAATGAAAATGATGGATACGCCGTTTTTTTTCAAATTGCGGATCAAATCGAAGAAATAGCGCTTTTCCTCGGGAGTCAGCGTCGCCGTCGGCTCGTCGAAAATGATGACCCGTGCCTTGTGCAGTACGGCGCGGGCGATTTCGACCATCTGCTTCTGCGCTGCACCGAGTTCGCTCACGGTCTTGGTCGGATCGACATTGAAATTGAGCGACTGCAGCAACTGCTGCGAGGCGATGTACACCGCGCGCAGGCGATTGAAGAGTTTTTCGTTGCCGAGATAGAGGTTCTGCCCCACCGTCATCGTTGGCACCAGGCTGGTCTCCTGGAACACCATGGCGATTCCTTCGGCCTGGGCCTCCACAGGGTTGCGGAACTGCACATTTTTGCCATCGAGAGCCATTTCGCCGTCGGTTGGCTCGACCACGCCGGCCATGATCTTGGTCAACGTGGACTTTCCGGCACCGTTTTCGCCGCATAGAGCATGCACCTCACCCTTCTGCAGGGTGAAGTCGACACCTTCGACCGCCGGTACGCCACCGTATTTCTTTGTGATGCCCTTGAGTTCCAGAATTGGCGTCATAACCGTATCCATCATTGAATGTCAGACAGGGGGAGGCGCAATACCCGGCCTGCTCCCTTGGACAAGACCAGCAACGCATCGTTGAACTCGGCCACTGCCGTGATCCCGTGGTGCATGCCGCCGACGCGGCTGTGCAGCGAATACTGCGGCTCGAAGCTGGCGTTCAGTCGAACCACCAGGCCGTAGGAGCGCGCCGGAGCCCAGGGTTTGAGAATTCCCATCTGGCGCACCCCGCCCTGCTGCATGGGCTCGAAGAAGTCGCGTCCCGAGCTCAGCGCTGGCGCGATCCAGTACTTCGGGTCGACCTGGGCCATCATTTCGTTCTTGAAGCCGGTCTCCCGCAGGACGAATTCGATGAGCTGATTGCGTGGGGCAAACACGGCCAGCCAGTACCCGCCCGCCCTTGCGCGGGTCAGGCGCGCCGGATAGCCTGGCAAGTCCTGGTAGATGCTGCGTGTCCCTCCCTGTTCGATCTGAACGATGCGATGGGCCCAGGATTCCGAGGTGAAGACAGCCCCGCGTGCGTCCACCAGCGCGCCGTAGGCGTATTTCAGGCCTTGCCCGAGGACGTGCAACTGGTCGCGTTCAGGGGAGTATTGCAGTACCCGGCCGCTGGCACCGTCACTGAGCAAATCCCTGGACCACTGCTCGTACGCGTGTCTGCCCGAGCCTTCACTGATGATGATGGAGCCGTCAGGGTGCTCGCACAGCGCATTGATGCAGCCTGCGAAGGATGCGCTGGACAGCCGGTATTGCCTGCCGTCCAGCCGCCCGCCGATGAAGTGCAGGCTGCCGCAGGTGGCCGCCACCAGCCCATCGCGGTAGGCTGCCAGAGCCTGGATGGGCTCGTCCAGGGTGGCGAGGGTGGCGGCCTGCCCTGCCTCGCCGAGTGCCAGCACCGCGGTGCCGCTGGCCACCGCAAGGCGACCGTCGGAGGTCACGCAAAGATCCTCGAGGCCGTCGGCTTCGAAGAAAACAGCCGCGTTTTCGAGGATATGGTTGGGCTTGAGCGGCCCGTCGAGCACCGGCACCGAGGTGTCCGCTTCGCCCACGCCGAAGAAACGGTCGCGGGCCCGCTTGAGTTGTTTCAACATGGCTTACCCCGCGCTGATCGGATGTTGGATGAACTGCGGATCGGCGCCCTCCAGACGCAGTCGCCCGATACGGTTATTGGAGATGCCGCCCAGGTAGAGGTAGCCCCTGTGCTCGCGCATCGAGGTGATCATCGGATGGTTCTCGCCGCCCTTGTCCCAGTACGACTCGAGCACGGTGCCGTTCAGATCGCACTTGATGACGCAGCCGACGTTGATGTTGGGCGATATCCATTCGTCCTGCCCCAGGCGCTTGACCATGCGGCGCCTGAATCCCGGCCAGCGCATCGCCAGGTCGAAGGACGGCCCCCTCATGCCCATGAGGGCGATCCAGAAATGACCGTCCGAGGCGCGGTTGATGTTGTCGGGATAGCCTGGCAGGTCGGGGATCACCACCTGCACCTTGCCCTTGTCAGGCCCGTCGAACCAGTAGCGGCTGATGCGGCAGGCCCAGCTTTCGGCGAACAGCAGCGATTGCCCGTCGCCCGCCATGCAGATGCCGTTGGGGAAGACCAGATTCTTCAGCACCGTCTGGGTTTTGTCGGTCCTGGGATCGTAGCAGATGATGCGTCCGTTGCCGCGCGCCTCCAGGCTGTCGATCGGCCACTCGCCCATTTCGTAGCGGATGGTCGCCTCGGAGAAGAAGATGCGGCCGTCCGGCGCGATGTCCAGATCGTCGGCCAGACGCAGGCGGCTGTCGTCGTTGACGGTGTTCCAGGAGCGGTTGGTCTCGTCGGTGACCTTTTCCACGGCCCGATTGGCCCGCCCGACCCGGTACAGGCCCATGCCGCCGACGCAGACGTACAAGTCCCCGGTGGCGTCGAAGGCCATCCCCAGCGGCTGACCGCCGATGTGGGCGTAGACCTCCATGCGAGTGTAATCCGGCGCATGGAACTTCATGATGTCACCGTGGCGCGTGCCGCAGTACAAGTGGTCGTCCGCATCCAGAATCACGTCTTCCGGCGACTCGACCTGCCCCAGGCCAATCAGTTCGATGTTGCCCAGCTTGTCGTTGACCGCGTAGGGCGTTCCAGGAGCGATCGATGCAGCCTTCGGCATCGGGAGGTAGCCCGGACTCACGTACAACTCGCGAATAGCCTTGCCCCGGTTCTTGAACCAGCGGATATCCAGGGTCCGCGGCAATCATGATGGCGCCCAGCGCAATGCGGATATAGCCCGCCTGTACCGCCAGGCCGCGCAGGCTGTTGGTGACGATCAGGATGATCAGGGTACCGAGTACGGCCTTCATCGCCGAACCTTTGCCTCCACCGAGACGGATGCCGCCGAGCAGGGCCGCAGCCAGCACGACGATTTCCAGCCCCAGGCCGGTATCGGCGCTACTGCTGTCCACCCGTGCGCCGAACAGCACTGCGGCGATGCCGGCAAAGACGCCCGAGGCCACATAGGCCAGCGCCGCGATGCGGTTCACGGGCAGGCCCGAGTTGTAGGCGGACCGCCGCGAACCACCGACGGCGAGCAGGCGCCAGCCACCGCGCATCCGCGTCAGGAATAGGTGGAAACCGACGGCGACGACAGCAAAGATCCAGGTGGCAACCGGGAGGCTGAGTACCTTGCCGCTGCCCAGGTAATCCCAAAGCTCCGACTCAGGCAGCGTCGATGCGATGCCGACGGCCCACTTGAACTGAATCAGGTTGTAGATCGCACGCAAAACGATCAGGGTCACCAGGGTGGTCAGGAAGGCGCGCAGCTTGAGGTAGCCGATCAGCACGCCATTGACCGCTCCCAGAGCGGCTCCCATCAGCAAGGTGGCGCCAATCGACGCGGCAGCCGGCCATTCCTGGACATGGATCAGATAGAGCACGAGCACGTTGCAGATCGCATAAATCGATCCCACGCTCAGGTCTATGCCGCCGACGATCAGCACGATGGCCATGCCCAGCACAATGAAACCCAGTTCGCTGCCTTCCTGGAGAAAACCGGAAATCGTCGTGAAAGAGAGGAAATTCTCGACGATGGATGCAAAAACCGCGATCACCAGCACGAGTACCAGCAATGGAACCGCCGTCTCCATCCAGTTCTTGGAAAGCAGTTCACCTATTGCGCGATCAGGCCAATATTTGTAGCGCAATCTATTGAATGCGTCAGATGATTCCATTGACATATCGGATATCAGCCACTCTGGTTGTTAGATACACTTGTTCTCGTGCTTGGGAATGCACCAGCTCGGTTTATTTCGGGTATGAAATGAGGGAAAGACGAAGGCGCCGCAGGGGCACCTTCGGCCCTGGATTACTTCAGGGAGTCGATCGTCCAGCACTTGTGGCTGTCGACGTCGGCCTGCGTCAGGACGGAGAGCGGCGTGTAATGCGCCACCTTGATCTTCCCCGGCTTGTCGCGCAGTTGCAGTGCCATCTGGATAAGATCGTTGACGTCGCGGCTCTGGCCGGGCACGTCATAGCTGACGTAATGATCGAAAGCCTTGGTCTGCAAGCCCTTGCACGCCACCTCTCCGCCGCCGCCGCTGGTGGAGACCAGCACCTTGCCCGATTTCCCGGCGTCCTTGACGGCCGCACCCGTCGCCAGATCCGGGATGTCCCATACGCCCATGATGGCGCACAGGTCGGGGTGCTGCTTGAGCGTGACCTCGGTGATCGATTTGGCCTTGGATGAGTCGTAGTTGCCGATCGACTGGCGCGCCACGACCTTGATATCCGGATTCTTGGACAGTACGTTGTTGTAGCCTTCCTGCATGTAGACCGTCCAGGGGGCTGTGGTCGGGCCATTCAGGATCAATATCTTGCGCGAGGTGTTCGGCCCGCACTGCTTGACGACCCAATCGGCCTGGGTCTCGCCGATGACGGTCGCGTCGGCACCGGCAAAACCGGTCATCGTCAGGCTCTTCATGTTCAGCTGGATGACGTAGATGCCCGCATCCTCCATCTGCTTTTCCAGTTTGGCATACGACGTCACGTCGGGGTTCTGGATCACGACCACGTCGGGCTTCGGCTTCTCATTGAGCAGCTGCGTGAGGATTTGAACGCCTGCGGAAGTATCGAAATTGGCGTTTCTCACCTCGTAGCTGTAGCCCAGCCGTTTGGCCTGGATGCTCATCATCTTGGACCAGCCCTCGGTCAGATCCAGGCCCATGAACACCGGGACGAAAACCACCCGCTTGTTCTTGAACACCTCGTAATAGTGCGTGCGTTCAGGGTCCTTGATGGCGCCGTCCTGCGCATGCGCCACGCCGACCATGCCGACCATGGCGGCAAGAGCCAGGGCGAAAAGTGATTTTGTCCCCCAACGGGATTTTCTGTTGAACAAGGTCATTGCGTCTCCTTCATAAATTCACAAAACAATTCATCAACCGGAATGCGGAATTGGATTTCGCTGGTATGGCTAGATATCTCCTTGCTGCGCCGTCTCCTCGTTTCTTGGGTTTAAAAAACTATCCACGGCAATGGCGATCAACAAGATGATGCCTTTGAACAGATCCTGAATATCCAGGGGAAAATTCATGATCGTCATTCCATTGAAGACGATGCCCACGAGCAAGGTGCCCACCAGCACGCTCCAGACGCCGCCGCGGCCGCCGGATAAACCGATGCCGCCGAGCACCACGACCAGAATCACGTCGTAGATCAAAGAAAGGTTGTAGATCCGCGTATCCATCAGGTTGTTCGATGCGGCCATCACGAAGCCTGCCAGCAATGCGATCAATGCCGCCAATATGTATTGCAAAACCATGATCGGACGAACCGAGATTCCCGTGGTTCGTGCGGTATTCGGATTGTCGCCAATGGAATAGATGAATCTGCCGATCTTCGTTTTCTTGAGAAACCACCCGACGGCAATGAACATGAATGCGGCAACCAGGATGCTGCTCGGTATCCCGAATAAACTGGCCCCGCCGATCCAGCGTATCGGGTTCATTCCATCGGACCAGGAGACCATGTCCGCCTTCAATATGCCGACCTGACCCAGGCCCGCCAATGCGAGACCTGTGGCGAGCGTGACGAACAGGGCCGGAATCTCTGCGTAGGCCACCAACAGGCCGCTGATCCCACCGGCAATGATGGCGAATCCTGTTCCAACCGTTATTGACAGTACAAGTCCATTGCCACTGTCCACCATTGTCATCACCAAGGCGGTTGGCACGGCCATCAATGCCACCATGGATAGATCGATGCCGCGTCCGATGACGACGATAGCCATGCCCAGCCCGAGTATGGCCAGCACCGAGATCGATCGCATCATTGCAATCAGATTTCCAACAGTGAAGAAATTCGGAAGGAAAATGGAAAAGCAGCAAAAAATGATGAGGGAGATGAGAAAAACGATCGATTGCTGGTCCAATCTGATGATGTGCTTGCTGGTCATTGGTGTGGAATCTGATGGCGATTGCGGCTTGCGAAGAGGAGGGTGTGACGAAGTCTCAAGATGGAGCTGCGATGGCGTGAAGATGGAAATTTCTCAAAGAGCTGGCAAACCCTCGAAAGTTCAGTATAATGAACTCCATCCTGTAAGATGGACTGACGTCACTCTATGAAGGGCGCTTTCATCGATCAATTGGTGTATTCCCTAGGTAAAATTGGCATGAAATCTGCTTATGAACCTGCGCTTCGTCGTGGCGCGTCGATCCTGGATGTTGTCGCGTCCAGTCCGACGCCTCCTGCCGCTGCATTTCTTTCGAAAGAACTCGGCCTGCCGAAAAGTACGACGCACGGGCTGCTTCTGACCATGCAGGAACTCGGCTTGCTGAAGAAAGCTACCGACGGTACGTACCAGATAGGCCCCAAGATCATGCATTGGGCGCATGCATTCCTGAATCAGACGAACCTGGTGCAGGAATTTCAGAATGCCATGTCCGAGAATAATGACCTGGATGATCATACGATCCCTTTGAGCATTCTTGATGGTAATAACGTCGTCTATCTTTCCTGCCGGAATAGTCGAAGCCCACTTGGATTCACATTCAAAATGGGTATGCATCTGCCGGCTGCTTTTACTGCAACCGGCAAGATCATGTTGGCAGCATTGGAAGATGAGGAAATACATCAGCGCTTCGATCAAGATTGGCCGGAAAAATTGACAAGCCGAAGTGTCCAGGATATCAACCAGCTATTGGTTGAAATACAGCAGGTTCGTGAATCTGGAATATCCTTTGACAATGGACAAATACAGGACGGCATGTTTTGCGTGGGTGTTGCCATTCGGGACTTCTCCAATCAAGTCGTTGCGGGTCTGGCACTCAGTCTCATCGAAAGCGAAGCCACGGAAAACAACATCAGCAGGGTCATCAATACGCTTCGCAAAATTTCCCTGGATCTGTCGGAACGCCTTGGTGCGCAAAGAACGAGTGCCTGCCAGGATGGCTGATCTCCGTTGGGTTCAAAAATGTCCTCGCTCATCTTGTTCCGGCTGTAGCAGCCGCTGCGCGCGTGGCCATTGCGTGGCCCGCCACAGCCGTTGGATGGCCGCTTGGGCCTGTTCGGCCGACACGGCTCCGCCATAGGCCGCCAGGCGCAGCGCCTTGGCGGTGATCTCCTCGCGCGACAGGGTGTTGCCCGGGTCGCCCTTGGGTTCATCCACGCGGCCGTGCAGCGTGCGGCCATCGGCGGTGCGCACCGTCACCTTGCCGATCCAGCGGCGCGGGTAGGCGGCATCCACTTCGGCGTCGAGCTCCATGCGCCTTGTCGCGCAGGGCCACGGTCTCGGGCGCCAGATACTCGTTGTCGAACGCGGCCAGGCCCGCATGGCCAAAGCGCGCGGCCAGGGCCAGCACCGTACCCATGGAGAACTTGGACTGGTGCACCGTGGTCGGCGACACCACCGGCCCCAGCACATCGATGGCGCCCTGGTGCACATGGCAGGTCACCTGTGCGATGTCGGCGGGCGCCAGGCCGTGCTCGCGCATCACCTGCTGCAGCGCATCGGCCGCGGGGTGCGTGTGGCGGCACGAGGCATGCCACTTGAACGATGTCTCGGCCGTGGCCCAGCGGGAGCCGAGGCCCTCGGTGAGCTTGGCCGGGTTGGCGTCACTGGACATGCCCGCGGCCATGCCCTGCGGGCCGGTGAAGATGTCCTGCGCGCCGGTAAAGCCATCCTGGGCCAGGTAGGCGGCCATCAGGCCGGCCGCGGCGGCGTGGGCGGGGTGCAGCTGCTTGCTGTCGGCCGCGGTGCGCAAAAACTCCCACAACCCCGCCGACTGCGTGCCGGCCGAGCCAAACGCGTGCTGCATCTGCGCGGGCGTCAGCTCCAGCAGGCGCCCCACGGCGGCGGCCGCCGCCAGCGTGCCCGCCGTGGCCGTGGTGTGGAACACCTTGTAGTGGCTGCGGCCCAGAAATTCGCCCACGCGGATGCCGACCTCGTAGCCCGCCACGCAGGCCGCCATGAGCTGCGCGCCGCTGGCACCGATGCTTTGCGCCACGGCCAGCGCGGGAGGGAAGACCACGGCCGCCGGGTGGAACACCGAACCGTTGTGCACATCATCCTGCTCGGCCACGTGCGAAGCCGCGGCGTTGGCCAGCGCGGCCATCATGGGGCTGCTGGTGGCGCCGTGGCCGATCACTTCGCTGGGGCCTTGCGCAGGCCCCTGCGACAGCGCGAAGCGCGTGATGCTGGCCACCGGCCGCGCGCGGCAGCCGGCCAGCACGGAGCCGAACCAGTCCACCCACAGGTCTTCGGTGCGGCGCTGCACGGGCGCGGGCACGTCGCTCCATTGCAGCGTGGCGGCAAACTGGGCCAGGGGATGGATGGTGGCTTGGGTTTCTTGTTTCATTTTCGGCTCCAGTGCCGGTGGTTCAAGCGCGGGTAGCTATGGTTTTTGAGTCAGCGAGGTTACGGAGCCTGCAGTGCGTCGATCTGCTCGGCGCTCCACCCCAGTTCGGCCAGGATGGCGGCGTTGTGCTGGCCCACGGCGGGTACGGCGTTCATGCGGTAATCGAACGCGCTGTTCACGCCCGGCGGCAGCAGGGCCGGGATGCGGCCCACGGGGGAATCCACCTCGCTCCAGCGCTGGCGCGCCGCCAGCTGCGGGTGCGCCCACAGGTCGGCCATGTCGTTCACGCGGGCGTTGGCGATGCCCGCTGCTTCGAGCCGCTCGACCACCTGCGCGGCCGTAAGCGCCGTGAAGCTCTGCGCGATCAGCGCCTGCAGCGCGTCACGGTGGGCGTTGCGCTGGGCGTTGGAACAGAAGCGCGCATCGACCGCCACCTCGGGGCGCAGCAGCACGGTGTCGCAAAAGGCCTTCCACTCGCGCTCGTTCTGCAGGCCCAGCATCACCGTCTTGCCGTCGCCCGCCACGAACGGGCCGTAGGGGTAGATGCTGGCGTGCGATGCGCCGGTGCGCGGCGGTGGGGGCGCGCCGTCGAAGGCGTAGTACAGCGGGTAGCCCATCCACTCGCCCATGGCTTCGAGCATGGACACGTCGATGTGGCTGCCCTCGCCCGTCCTGCCGCGCAGCAGCAGGGCCGAGAGGATGTTGGTATAGGCATACATGCCGGCGGCGATGTCGGCCACCGAGATGCCGGATTTGGATGGCGTCTCGGGCGTGCCGGTCACCGACAGGAAACCCGCCTCGCTCTGGATCAGCAGGTCGTAGGCCTTCTTGTCGCGGTAGGGGCCGTCCGCGCCGTAGCCGCTGATGTCGCACACGATCAGCTTCGGGTTGTGGATTTTCAGCGCCTCGTACGACAGGCCCATGCGCGCGGCGGCGCCCGGCGCGAGGTTCTGCACCAGTACGTCGGCCGTCTTCAGCAGCTGCAGCAGCGCGGCCTTGGCCTGGGGGGGCTTGATGTCCAGCGCCAGGCTTTCCTTGCTGCGGTTGATCCAGGTGAAGTGCGAGGACTGGCCCTTCACGCGCTGGTCGTAGCCGCGCGCGAAGTCGCCG
>Ga0041910_1002092_pt1 | contig 14907 bp, 14 predicted proteins | sample ThiBio_1000_biof_FD_55015 | JGI IMG/M metagenome (GOLD analysis project Ga0041910, IMG submission 55015) | Wastewater bioreactor microbial communities from Cape Town, South Africa - Thiocy_expt_1000_biof | ecosystem: Engineered > Bioreactor > Thiocyanate-remediating > Anaerobic-Aerobic | place...
GAGTTACACTCCGACCAAGCCGAAGGAGCCTTCCCTCGGCTTCCATCCCTGGTCAATTTTCAACGAGCAGAGATGGTCAGTTTTCAACGAGCGCCAACACGGTCATGCTCTTTTCACGGCACCCGAACTACGCTGTCTCTCTTCTGATTCGCCGGCCTTTACCTCGCCTGGAACGGCGTTTGTACGCTGCATTCAGCCATGCCTCGGCATGCGCACACAGACCGGCGAGCAGCCGTTCGTCGTGAAGGAAGAGGCGTCTCAGTTGTCGCCCCCCGATGCAAGAAGTGTCCGGAATGGGATCCAACGTCTCGAGAATCTGCACGGGAGTTGCGTGTCTTACGATGATTTTTGCGGAAATCAGCAAGCGCCTGACAGATGGCAAGTGCCGCAGAACATGTGTCCAATCTAGGTTCACTCTGGGCAGCGCAACCAGAGCGCACTCGTCCGCATGCCCTTTGCCGAGAAGGCCACTCAGAAACACCCAACAGGGATCATCACTTCGGAAGCTGACTCGAGCGAGCATCTTCCGCGGAAACGGAGCAATGATGCTTGGAAACCAGCCAATCCCGTTGTGCATACGTTCGGCACGAACCCGCCGTCCTTGTTTGTACTGGGTGTTTCCGGACGCTGGCGCGTGCCTGCGGCATGTGTAGATGCCACCTCGAAAGCGCCTGCCAAAGCGCCAGCAGTAATGGCACGGTGCCCAGCAATCGCGCGTGATCGCCGTGTATCGCCTCGACTGAATGTCCAACCAGGCGTCCTCAACGCCATCGCACGCAGCGTTCAAATCCGCGATCATCTGGGCACCGGTTGCATAGCCATATGTTGCCAGCCACGGCTCGAGAAACGTGTCGGGCAAATGGCGACAGTCACGGGCACGTGTCTTCATCGCCAAGAGTGCGGCGGATATCAGGCGCCAGCTTCGACCACTTCCTGGATCCTTCTGGATAGCGCCTTCCAAGATCGACTCGCACTGCTTCGGTAGCGCTTCCTTCATTCCCCGCCAGAACGAGGCCGCCAACGATCCGTGGGGACGTCGACATTTCTCGACGATGCATCGACGGATCGACTCCGCACTTAAACGTCTTGCTCGCATAAGCAATCCGTACGGCATACCCACGTTAAAGTGTGAATGGGGCGCGCTATACAACCAGAATAAAGGCGTCTAGTGTTAATCCAAAGCGGCCATTGACGCGCATTAATCGCGCACCAAGGGAAATAGGAGGCAATCAGGGGCGCTTGCCAGTTGTAGGCGCGAATTGCGCGCAATTTATGAGCTGGCCTACACATGCACTCGTCAGTGGGTTTCAGGTGCTGACATGCCCACCCACCTGCGGGTGCCGTGGATCCAGTTACGTCGCAAAGTGGGACCAACCCCATGGCATCGGACGACCGCTCATCTCCCGACGAACTTCGCTCAGCGTTGTTCGAGCGCTTTGGGCCCATGATGAGTGGGCCGGCCTTGCGCCAAGCCCTGGGATATCGCACCGCGAGTGCGTTCCGACAAGCCATGGCATCCCCGGTCGCATGCTTGCCCGCGTTTCGCATTCCGGGTCGCCGTGGTTGGTATGCCTTGACGCAGGAAGTGGCCGCATGGCTGATCAACCGGGCGGAAGCTGCCCGCCGAGATGAATCGACCTAGTTGAGCCACTGCCATGATCCGAACCGGCAGCCATCCCAATACTCGAAAAATTCTGTCGACCCCGAGACGGCACACGCTGCCTGTCCGTTCTTCGATCGCTCCCGAGATTCTTTCGCGCAAACACCGGCCCGCTCGGGCCAAGGAGGTGGGCCTTAGCCTCCCCCTCGTGTGACCCCACCGTCGTCCAAAACGAAAAAGCCGCCGGTGACCGCCGGCGGCTATGAGGTACCCGAAGGCGACACTTCACGCGCCCGAGGATATCTCCGTTCGGATTGCTCTGCAAGCGCCCTATTTCAGGGTGACGGGCGGGTTTGACCCGGAGATTCTCACCATGAACACGAATTCTGTAGGCCTCAGCCCTGCCCAATGTGTGGAGGCCCGGCCCCAGCCCCGTTGCATTTCTATGCGGCCTTGTTGGCAGGGAGTCAGCCATGAAGACTGACGCCATCTGCCCGTTCGACCCCCGCAGGCTCACTCCATCCGAGCGCCGCCATGGCGATCTTTACCTATTCAACTCGCCGAAGCTGAATCGCCGGGTCGAATTGGTGTCCTGCCTCACCACCGCGCTGGCGCTCAAATTCGAGTTTGACCCGCACGTGCCGATTTATGTCGAACGCCCTCGAACCTTGACCGTTCGCGGTGGCAGCGTCGAACTGGCGTTCTGGACGGTAGAGTCGCGCGGCCGTGAACGGTTCTGGCTGCTGGTCCCCTCGTCCGAAACCATCGATCCGCAAAGCCCACGCCGCCAATGCCGGGCGTCTCAAGCGCTGTTCGAAGCCGCTGTCGCGGCGCACATATCGCTCGAGTTCGTTTTCGAGGATCAGTTGCGCAGGGATGCCGGCGCTCTGGGGGCGTGTTATCGGATGCTGCCCTACGTGCAGAGCGCCATGGTCCTCCCGAACCGCGTCGCGCTGACTGAACAAGTGCGCGCCGTCTTTGAAGACGTGCCGCGAGCGACGCTCAAACAGATTGAGGACACCCTGTCTGGGTTTCACCCGGCGGATGTACGGGCGATCACATTCGCCTTGATTCACCAAGGGGAGCTCGCATTGGCGGATCCGCATCGCTTCGGCCGATTCAGCATCATACAGAGGAGGCCAGATCATGGACGCCTCGCCGCTTGACGCCATTGTCGGCACAGACATTCGTACCTGGCCTCTTCCATCAGTGGATAGCGTGGCCGAGAAAGATCGGACTGCATTTACAGCCCGATGCGACGCCTTGAGGGCATTGGTAGGCGGGTCATCGATACGCGCGGCAGCACGGTTGCACGACATCGATGAGCGCACGGTTCGCCGCGATGGCGAAATGGCACCCACGGTTGCCTCAGACGGTAAGCCTCACGGTTTTCGGGTATGTATCCCCTATCGGGTTCGCTCACCGAAGGCAAGCGCTCGTCAAGTAGTGCCCGCACCGACGAAGGGGTCGCCCTACGCGTTTGGTCACCTTCTCCAATCAGCCAAGAAGGCTAACACCCTCGTCAACGCCTATAACGGTGCGCTGCCCAATGGCAGGACGAAATGTCCTGCATTCAGTCGTCACCACAAAGCGCTTCTTTCGGCGGTCAGTGCGGAAATCGGAAAAGAAGGATACCCGTTCACTGAGGGTGACAAGGGGCGGCGAGCACTTCTGAATTACCACAAACGCCTGCGCAAAATGCGTCGGGAAGCAGGTGCGCCGGAAGTCGACACTGTCGAACCCGACATCAAACGATTCAATCAGTTGTTCACCTTAGCACCACTGGATCGGCTGGAATTCGATGCGCACAAAGTGGACGTCGACTGGGAGATACAAATCCCCAGGGCTGACGGTCATATCGTGAATCGGCGCATTCAGTGCCTGAACCTGTTGGCTCTGGTTTGCGCTGTCAGTCGATACCTCGTGAGTTACCTGCTCGTGTTGGGGGCATACAACCAACTGGACGTTCTGCGCTTGTTCCATCGAGCACTTCGCCGCTGGACGCCCCGCCCATTGATCGTTCCCGGGATGGCCTATCCCGAAGGGGCTTGCCTGGGACTGCCGATTGACGATCAAGGTGCAGGACCACGCGGAATCGTCATCGCCGGTGACAACGCTCTGGCGCATCACGCCGACATCACGATCGGAAACGTGCTCGAACACCATCGAGGAGTCGTGAATTTTGGCCATGCTCACGTTCCCGAAGGTCGACCCATTATCGAGGCGTTCAATCGGCGACTTGAACAGGGAGCCCTACGAAACCTGGCAGGAGGATTTCAGCCTCAGACACGCAGCAACGGCAAGAAGACCGCCACCTCCTACCTGCGCGCAGCCGATCATCCGCTCCATTGGGACGGATTGGGGGATCTCATGGATGTTATTGCCGCCGGATACAACGTCACGCCGCACTCCGGACTCAACAATCGCACGCCAAGTAACGTGCTGGAAGCGCACCTCGCCTCGGGTCTGCCGTGGGAAAGCTCCCTGTCGTCCATCGACGCACAGCGCCTCACGACGGTGCGCACGCTCAACATCGTTCGCGGCAATCAATCGGAAGGTCGACACCCCTACGTTCAGTACAAGAGCGCGCGCTACCGCAGTCAGCGATTGATGGGGCGATGGGACCTGGTTGGCACGAAGTTCCGGAGCGAGGTTAATGTCGAGGATCTTCGCCACCTGGTCCTTCTGGATGTTGGCGACGGTAGCCCCTGGTCACGGTTGACTGCACTGCCCCCCTGGGACCGCACTCCACATGATCTTCATCAACGCGAACAAATCATTCGCGCGCGCAACCGTGGGCTGATCGAAATTAACGGGGCGGAGGACGCCATTGCGGCGTATCACGACTTCACGCGTGAACAAGCCTTGAGCGGTGCCGCACCTCCCGACTCGCTCGCTCGAACGTCCTCGCAATCCACTGGCCAGAACGCGCCGAAATCCAACCGGCAACCGCCAGTCGTGAGGCCCCGTTCAGGACTGACCTCATTCTCAAACTCCAAGGACTAAGCCATGAACCTCATCAATAACATGCTTCTGACTCCAATAGCGCTGATGCATCCACTGCTCCAATTGTTTCGACCTATCGTGGCGACCAATGCGATTGAGCGGCTCGCCGATGCGGTCAATGCAGCAATTGACGCGGGCTATCGCGGATTGAGCGTTTTTGGCTTTGCCCGGTTTGGCAAGACGCAAGCGATCACGTATTTGATGGATCACCTCGGGTGGTTGGGAAATCGAGCCGCCGCGCTGCTGCGTGTCGATGCCTCCGAAGCACGCAAGCGCACGGATCGCACATTTTACCAAAGCTTGCTAGCGACCCTGGGCGTGAGAATTCCCTCCCGGGCCCAAACCGATGAATTGTGTGCGCTGGTTATGGCGCGGCTGATTGAGGCTTGCCAGAGTGCACCGGTCGCGACACACCTCGTGATCCTCTTTATAGACGAAGCGCAACGGCTCTTGCCGACGGACTACGAAAATCTGGTCTCGCTCGATAACCGGATGACGCAAGCCGGCTACTACCTGTTTGTCGTGTTCATCCAACAGCGCGACATGACCGGGTTCACCAACGAGGTCATTGCTGGCTCAGATCATCCACCGCACATCACCGGTCGATTTTTGATCCGAAAGCACGAATTTACCGGGCTCCAGAACGTCAGCGAACTGGCCTACGCGCTTTCCCGGTACGATGAATCCACAGAATGGCCTCCAGGTTCGAACGTCAGCTACGTCATGCATTTTGCGCCCGGCGCGACGGCGAACGGATTCAAACTTGCGCACTACGCGGAGCCGCTTTGGAGGGAGGCGAGCAATCTTCGAGCTGAAGAACGACTGCCCGAGCACTGGACGTGGCCGATGAAGTCCTTTGAGAGCACGGTGGTTCATTTGCTCACCACGGTCATCCCCCAAACACCCAGTTTTGAGCAGTTCTCGAACGATGAGTTGAAAGAGGCAATTCACAATTCTGGATTGATCGAGCTTGAGCAATCGCGCCATACGTACAAACCACAGGAGGTCAAATGAACGCCGTGACCGCACGAACTCTGCTGTCGCCCGCACCGCTGGGTGGAGATGGGATAGGTTTCCTCGGCGCCTCCGCATTTAGTGTTTTGCATCGAGCCATTCGATTGAACTTTCTTCGTGGAAGTGACTTGCATGCCATTCTGGGCGTGACACTGAGGAAGGGTGACGACCTATTTCGTCGAATGACGCGTTTTGAACCCCAGCAACAGGCATTGGCGACGACGTTTCCATCGCACGATTTCACACGCCGAACGTATTGGCGTTGCGAGAATTGGTGGCCGTTCGGTGGACCAATCCCTTGGGCAACTTTGCCTTGGCGCCTTCGGATTTGCCCGTCCTGCATGCGATCGTGCTACCACTCGATGCTTTTCCAGATGCCGGGCATTTTGCGCTGCCCATGGCATGGCGACACACTCATTGAATGCTGTCCGCGATGCGATCGTGCATTCTCGATGGATCTGGGACGGCAAACAGAACTCGGCCGATGCGATTGTGGACACGATCTGGTCGACTATGTGGCAACTGCCGAAGGAGTCGGCGGACCACCCGCAAGGATGAGTGAGGCCATTGGAACCTACCTTTGCTGGGCAAAAGCCAATCGAAAGGAAAACTGGCTTATTGCGCCAGAGGGCTGGGATGGTTTCGCCTGGAGCGCCTTACATCACCTTTGTGGGCGCCTCCCGCCGAATCTGAATCGTGTCCAGGGCGACGAAGGGCGTGAACCTGAGGGCGACATGGTTGTGGAAGCCATCCACCTGGAGCGCTCACTGAAATTCGGGAGCCCTCGCCTCAGTCCCAATAGCGGCCTGGAATCCTTCCAACCGTCTATGGCGGCGCTCCCCGTGGCGTGGTACACGCCTTTGGCCGCTGTGGAACATCAGCTGAAAAAAATGCTTGGTGAGCTGGCCCGCTCGGGTACTGTGGACAAAGACCAATTGAGTCAGGCCACGGTCTGTCTTCCGACGTATCTTTGTGGGCGGCGAGTATTTTTCCAGACGGAGTGCTTGCATCGAGTCGTCCTGCGTACGATGGCCAAGCTCGGCAGCACTCTGTCGGCAGCGTCCGAAAGTCGAATGGATTGCGCCAAGGAATTCTATGCACTGATCAATCGTCATTCATTGGGTCGGCACCTACTGGAACGGTGCATCAGACAAATGCTCTTGCGCGGATTCGCGGATGGTGTCCGAGTGGTACTGGGGCGCCGGTTGCCATCGCTCTACGCGAGCGCACGCTGGAAACCAGTTGTTCGATATCCATGGCTGCTCTTGAACCTGCCTGCTGGTCATGTTCCATCGGCGCAGATCAATTGGACGCTTCAACGAGGAACCGACTAGAAAGAACCGCGCTGTCAGTTCGGTGCTCACTGACCGAGACCCTTCGGGTCTCGGTTTTCTTCCTCAGTAAAGTAGTGCTCCGTGCTCTTGAGCGACTCCGATCCTGACTTCGATCCCCGAGCGGAACTCGAGTCCATCCGCTTCCATTCCATCACTGAAAATGACGCCGTTCTCCGGCATCAAGGATCTCAGACGCAACTCCGATCTTGCGCTGATTCGGCCGAAGGTCAGATCCACCTGGGTGGTCCGGCTTGGGTAGGGCTCGCGAACACTGAAGACCAGGCTCTCTGACTCCCATGGCAATCCGGATTCCAGGATTGACCGATGATCGGGGGTGATGATCTCTCCGGCGATGCGGCCCGCCCCCGTCAATACACTCTTCAACCAACCGGTGGAACCGAGTCCGGTGGAGACGATCACGCCACTGGAGGAATGCCTTTCGTGGTGATTGCCTAGGCTGATCTCGTAGCGGGCGGAAACGTGCGTACGGGCGCCAATGAAGAAATCGTTGACCGCGAGCAGTTGTTGTCCGTCGTTGAGTTCCGCACGTGCCATGGTGATGGATCGCGTCGCCCTTTTGTCCTTTAGGACCTCGGCAATGATCTGAGCCACATCCTCGACACCGAACGGAAGCAAGACACCCTCCCATCGTGCTGGATCGGGATTGATGGCCAGCACCGGCTGGCCATCGAGGTACTTGAGCGTGTTGGCAACCAATCCGTCCTGACCAAGGACGACAATCAAACCATTCGGGGGGAACAGGAAATTGGCCAGGAAGTCGCGATCGAGTCGTTGCAGGCGTCCGTGCTGATCGAGCACTTCGGCGACTCGGGCCACCGCCGCCCGGTAGATCCGATCTTCCTCGATGAAATCGCCGAAGTCCTGTCCTGAATGCTCCGCCTGGAAGCGCGCCTGCTCGACCGTGTTGTGGCGGCGCACGAGATCTTCCAGCCGCGTTCGCCTGGTGACCAGAACGATCTTTCGATCTTCAGCTGACACGGTCTAACGCCTTCTTCCCAACCAACTGGCGCAAAAGATCCGGCGAGAGGTTGAACTCGCCAATCTTCGCGGCGTTGTCCGCCATGTTCTGAAAGCCGACGGCCATCAGCATCTCGGGGCTCGCCTGACCGAGCATCAACGCCTGCAGTGAACGCGGATCCAGCCCCTGCATCGCTTCCACCATGCGCTTGATGCCATAGGCCTGCGCATCCGCTTCCTGCTTCTGGTTCTCGACCTTCAGCTTTACGAGTCCAGCGTTCTGCTCTTCAAGCTTCAGCTTGCCGGTCAGCTCCTGGACCTGCATCTGCTGGCGGCGCTCAAGGACGGCTTGCTCGGATTCGACCTGGCTCTCGCGAACCTGGCGCTTCTTGAGTTCGACGGCGAGATCACTGCGCAGCTCGTTCTCCTTGATCGCGCGCTCCTGCTCGATCGCGGCATTCCTCCGGACATAGGTCGCATCATCGGCCTGGCGCAGAATGTCCTCGCGCATCGGCGCTTCCAGCGCACGCGCGGTTTCAGGATTGGGTTTGACCGCGAGCAAGCTCAGGTCGCTGATCTCGATGCCCAGTGCGGTCAATCCGGGTGCACTGGCAACAGCTTCGCGGGCCGACGCGGTCAACTTCTGCGTTCCTCGCAGCACCTCGTGAAGATCCAGTTCCTGCAGCAGCGTTCGGAAGACCGCCTTGACCGAGGTGACCACGCGGACCGGCAATTTTTGCGGATCTTCGGAGGTATAGGCGCCATTGGCCTGCAGACTGAAATCCTGCTGCTGCGCGAGCTGCTTGGGGTCGGAAACCCGATAGGTGACCTGGCCCTGCAGGGTGATCTGCTGGTAATCGCGGGTGACTTCTTCAAACATGAAAGGCACATCGACCGCATTGAGCGGGACATTGATCAACGAGGAACGCGGTGCGTAGTACCAGAACGACAGTCCACTGCCCTCGCGAGCGATGCGGCCGTTGCGGTACTGGATCAGGTACTGGCTCGGGGTGGACTGGATATAGCGGAAACCCAACATGGTGTTCTCCTGGAGAATCGCGCGGTGCGCGGTTGTAGGGGGATGCACGCCGAGGAACGTGTGGCGAGCAGTGCTATCGGAATGAAGTAAGGACTAGAGGCGAGCTGCGTTGGCGCGGGCTCGCACCTCGGCAAAGGTCCAGTCATGGATAAGCTTGCCGTCTTCCCAGATCGTCACCATCGCATCGTCAAAGCCAATCGGTTTGTGAAGGTCGGCGAGCGAGTCGGCATCCGCCGGCACCGGAACGGTCTTGAAGGTGCCGTATTCGCGATGTTGCAGGAGGGTCATGCGCCCCCGCTTGCTCTGCTTGCCCTTGTCGGTGACCGGATCCTTGTAGACATCGATCCAGCGCCCCTCGACGCGGGCGGCCGAGCATTTCAGGGCGAACTTCTGCGTGTCGCGATCCAGTCGCTGCAGCAGCGCACCGCCCATACCGAAGGCCAGGTTGTCGGTGGCATAACCGGCACTGGTGATGCGCTCGAGGATCGCGCGAATGCTGGTCGGGTTGACCCCGTCACCTTGAATCACGCGCACATGGTTGAGGACCTTGAATCCTTTGCTGTTGACCGTGTGGCCAAAGGCCTCGTCGAGCAGTTCCAGGCACTGGTGAACCACGGCGACCGGATCACCCGAGTCGGGCCGAACGACCAGGGTGCCACCCGACTGGATGACTTCGTTCTTGAGCGTCTTGCCCCAATGCTCGCGGATCGCATGAAAGATGTCGTAGCTGTCGGAGACCACGGCAACGATGGCACCGGGCTTGGCAAACTGGGTGAGCATGTTGCGATAGGCATCCACCTCGCGCTCGCGCCCCCACGCCGTAATCGTGCTGTGTTCGGCAGCCGGAATCGAGAAGCCCGCCATGGATTCGTGATAACAGGCGCTGGCCAGGCGCAATCCGGAGACCGTGTCGGTACCGAGGAAGTTGACCAGGTGGGCCGCGCCACCGATGGCCGCCGATTCGAGACTTGAAACACCTCGGGATCCAAAGTCGTGCAGCTTGAACGGCAACTGGCCTTCGACGTCGTCGCTGGTGCGTTCCAGGAACTGGCGGATGGTCTGCTTGGCATGCCAGCTGACCGTGGCCACCGTGACCGGATACCAGATGCGCAGCAGCATCGTCTCCAGATAAGAAGGCACCCAGTAGGCCTTCGGATCGGTCGACTCGATGGTCATCAGCGCGTTGTGGGTAGGCACGACCGTGCCTTCGGGGACCGCACGGATGCGGATCGGCAGGAAGCCCGCATGGCGATCGACGATGTCGCGCCAGCCCGATTCGTTGAACGGCTCGCCATGGGCGGCGAACAGGTCGCGCGGCTCATCCACATCGGCGTGGGTAATCGGTTTGGCCAGGTACTCTTTGAGGATCGCCTGAAGGCCGAAGAAGACGGTGCGATCGTAGATGCCGCCACGGGATTCCACATAGAAGAACGTGGCATCGGTACCGGGCGGGTATTGCAGCCAGTGACTGGCCTTGTAGCTATCGGTGTTGAGTAGCAGGTTGGTGAGGCATTGCATGACGGAAGCTCCTTCGCGTCGAGAAAGCCAGCGGTCTGTCCGCCGGCGGAGAGGTCGGATTCAGCCCCGACCCAGAAAGAATTCAAGGATGTGGAGGTGGTCCTCATAGAGTTTCGGGCCCATTTCGAGAGCCTCGCTGACTGGGATCCAGCGCGCCTTGTCGGCATCGTCGCCACCTTTCACCGCCGGCAATCCCCCGGCCGGGAAATCGAAGTGAAAGGCGTGCGTGATCGTTCGCCCACGCTGGCTGCGCTCGGGGTGATCGAACACGCTCTGGCTCTTGAGAGAACCCTTCAAGACCGGTACCGGGATCTTCAGCCGGGTTTCTTCGCGCAGCTCACGCAAGCAGGACTCCAGAATGCCCTGGTTTTGGCCGACGAAGCCGCCAGGCAGTGCCCACAGGCCCTTGCCCGGTTCCGCACGGCGATGTACCAGCAGGACGTGTCCGGAATGGACCACTACAGCATCGGTCGTTACAAACGTCGGTGGGTACGGCGCACTCTTCCAGGACGCCTTGTACTGCGCGATGAACTGATGCTCGGCGACCAGTTGGGCGTGGGCCGGTGAGGTCTTGCGAAACGCGTCGAGCATGTCGAACACAGGCGCAGGCACATTGCCGCGAAGCATGAGCAATGCGCCATGGAAGTCGATATCGCCGGCTTCGAATAGGTACCGCCGCAGCTCTGTGGCTGAAAGAGTCTCGGTGTGCTGAACATCGACGAGTGGCCACTGGGGGAATTCGCGCAGGTAGTAGCTGGAATCGTCCTTGTCCATGCCGACCAGACCAACACGAGCGGAATCCGCCCCATCGTCATCCCGGATTGCCTCGGCGACCGCACGCTGCACGCCGGCAATCCATTGGCTTTCGTTGTAGAGGTGATCCCGCAGTGGACGGATGATGAGGCGATCGACATCGCGCTCAAGAGCGGCCTGGATCATTACGGCGCGTTCGGCGACGGTCCAAGGATTGCGAATCGTTCGGGGGGTGTCGGCAGAACCCACCAGGAAGATGAGCTTGCGAGCCCGACCAAGAGCGTGGCGAGCGACGGCCGCGTGGCCGTTGTGAAAGGGCTCAAAGCGCCCGATGAAGACCAGATAGTCAAAGTCCATGAGAATCCCTCACGGTTAATGGTGCCTCGGGTCTATCCCAAGACGCATCCACATATTACGCCTACTGAAGGGGTAGTCAATTTATCTGGCGGCATCTCCGATCCGGGACTGCGCTGGGTTGGATAGAGCACGCCTTACTCGGCAGGCATGCAACACACATTTCTGCTTTTCGTCCTCGTTACAGCAGAGAAATCGTCGTCTGTGCGGCATGAAGCTCAATTGTCCGATGGAGAACGGGGCGAATTCACCATTCAGCCGCCATCCATTCCCAACATATTCAATGGGTTGCAAATACACCATTTATTGCGGCAAACACGCCAAGGCTCCGTACGCCCCGCAGCAAAGGCCAAATGGAACAACCAGAGGAACATTGGCTCAAATGGACGATACACGGGCAATATCTGAACGGCCCCGATGGGATGAAATCCGAATCAAGGGCCCTGGACGCCGCGGGTCGCAACCGCGTACAAGCCGCCGAACCTGGGTCGGCAACGCAATCCTGATTGTCGGAGCAGCCGCAGGACACGCAGCAATCGGATATTTCGGCTACCAATGGATACGCAACAACCAGGCGCCGACGTTCAGCGAAACCCTGCCAGTCACGTCGAAGCGAGCGGACGGGATTTCCGAAACGACAGTCCATCAGCGGGAAAAACCTGATTACGAAGGCAAGATGCAGAGGACGCGAACTGAAGGAATAAACTTCGCGCCGAGCCCCCGGAACATCGATGCCAGGCTGCCCGGCAAGCTGAAATGCGTCGCCGGGATCGCTTACACGACGCGAACCGGTGCTGATGGTTCGACCATCATCGAACTGGTCACAAGCAAAGGCAGGCCTGCAACCTGCTCTGCCAACGGCTGAACCGTCAACTGAAACCAGGCGTCGACGACGCGTCGCGGGTCAATCCAGCTCGTCGGCCGGCTTGCGCTCCCGGCCGGGCTTCTTGGCCAGTTTGCGTTGCAGTGAGCGGCGGTGCATGCCGAGCAGGCGCGCGGCCGCCGAGACGTTGCCGTTGCTGTCGATCATGGCTTGCTGGATGTGTTCCCATTCCAGGCGGCTGAGCGGCGTCATCGTGGTTTCGGCTTCGGCTGGCTCGTCGTTCGCATCCGCGTTGACCGCCCGCAGGATCGCCTCGATCGTGGTGGGCTTGGCGAGATAGTGATCGGCACCGCGCTTGATCGCCTCGACCGCTGTGGCAACGCTGGCGTATCCGGTGACCAGGATGATGCGCATCGGCGCATGCGCCTGGCGCAACGGTGCAATCAGGTCGAGGCCGTTCTGTTCGGCGAGCTTGAGATCGACCAGGGCATAGTCGGGTTTTTGTGCAGCGGCCAGTTCGATGGCCCGTGCAGGTGTTGTTGCCGTCTGGATGGCGTGGCCACGACGCTCCAGCGAGCGCTGCAGCGCGCGCAGGTACAAGGCGTCATCGTCTATCAACAAACCCTTCTTCATGGACCGGCTCCGTCGGCAAGCGGCAACTCGAAACATACCCGCACGCCGGGGCCATCGGTTTTCTGCACGGACAATTTTCCGTTGAGGCGCTCGACCGTGGCATGCGAAAGCGCCAAGCCGACGCCGAGGCCGTCCGGCTTGCTGCTGGCAAACATGCGCGACGGCAGGAACGGCTCGGCGACACCAAAGCCGACACCGTAGTCGCGGATCTCGCCACGCAGGGAATGTCCATGCACCTCAAGCGTGAGGTCAACCTGGTCCATGCCGACCGCCTCGCCGGCATCCGCGGCATTGTTGAGCAGGGCCAGCAGCAGATGACCGACGGCAGCAGCCACGCGGATCGATTCGTCGATGCAGCCGCTGCGCACCAGGCGAATCGTCGGACGCACCAGTTGCCAGCGCGCGATGACAGTTCCAATGTCGACGCCAGCCAACTCGGTGTCCCCTGCTCCGGCATCGGCCGGCGCGGCGAGTTCGCGCACGCGATCGCGGCAGACATCGACCAGGGCGCGCAACGTGGCGTGATCTTCGCCAAGGCCGGAATCCGCATCGTCTTCGATGAGGTCATCCAGCATCAGCGTCATGGTCGCCAACGGCGTGTTCAATTCATGCGCAACCGAGGCTGCATGCGTGGCCAGGGCGACAATGCCCTCATTGCGCGTGAAGCGTTCGCGCAGCAGCGAAAGCTCGTGCTCGCGCCGACGCAACAATCCGGACATGCGCGAAAAGAAGATCAACAAGACCACGGCCGACACCACGAAGTTGGCAGCCATTCCCCACAGGTGCAGGTCAAAGCCATCGCCCATGCCATGGACATGCGGAAGCGGCTGACCGAACACGACGGACAACGCGTAGCCCGCACAACACATTGCCGCCACCGCGTAAATCCAGCGCGCGGGCAAGGCCAGCGAGGCAAAGGCGATCGGCAGCAGGAACAAGGACGTGAACGGATTGGTGACACCGCCGCTCCAGGCAATCAGCCACCCCAGCACCGCGACATCGACACCGACATGGATCATCACCTCGACGTGCGATGGCTCGTCGATGCGGCGAATCCGCCAGGTTGCCAGCATGTTGAACGCGGCAAGCAAGGCGACGCCTGACCACAGTGCCAGCGCAGGCAGGGCAACGCCGAGCAGTCCGGCCGCCACCGCTATCGTCGCCGACTGGCCGATCACCGCCAGCCAGCGCAGCGTGATCAAGGTACGCAACAACGTCGACAGCGATCGTTCCATGGCGCAAGTATGCCGTCGCGATGCAGGCTTTTGCCGTGACCCGGCGTCGCAGCGGCGTGGCTGCAGGCAGGTTCCTGCCGGGCCAAGTCGCTTCCTTGCCGCATGTCCTGGCTGACTCCGGCGTCACCGCAGCGCCAGGCTGGCCCGTGAAACAGCCACTCAGCCGATTACAATGGTCGACTTTCCGTGATCGGCCGGCGCATGGCACTCAATGCAACCATCTACAAGGTCGAGCTGCAGATCAGCGACATGGACCGCAACTACTACGCGACCCATGCCCTGACCCTGGCTCGGCACCCTTCCGAAACCGACGAGCGCATGATGATCCGCGTGCTCGCCTTTGCCCTCTACGCCGATGATCGACTCGAGTTCGGCAAGGGTCTCAGCACCGATGACGAACCGGATCTCTGGCGCCGGGAAATGAATGGCGACATTGGCCTGTGGATCGATCTGGGCCATCCCGATCCTTCCCGCGTGCGCAAGGCCTGCGGCCGCTCCCGGCTGGTCGTGCTGATCAATTACGGCGGGCGTGGTGGCGACATCTGGTGGGAGAAGTCCGCCAACGAACTGCGCCGTTCGAAGAACCTGACCGTGCTCGACATTCCGGTTGAAGCCGTCGA
>Ga0041910_1002178_pt1 | contig 14342 bp, 16 predicted proteins | sample ThiBio_1000_biof_FD_55015 | JGI IMG/M metagenome (GOLD analysis project Ga0041910, IMG submission 55015) | Wastewater bioreactor microbial communities from Cape Town, South Africa - Thiocy_expt_1000_biof | ecosystem: Engineered > Bioreactor > Thiocyanate-remediating > Anaerobic-Aerobic | place...
GGAGGAGCCGGCCGCGCCATCGGCGGAGGCGCCGGCCGTGCAACCGCCGCTCGCGGTGGGATAGGGCGGACGGCGGGCGGCGGAGCGGGGCGTGCCATCTGCGCGGGTCGCGGCGCCACCCGCGCATTCGGCGGTGAGACGACGTGCGCCGTTGGAGGCGGAGCCGGGCGCACAATGCGTGGCGACATGGTTGTTACCGGACGCAGTCCTTGCTGAAGATGCTGGACTGTCGGAGCCGGCCGACCGCGCTGACTGGGCAATGGCTGGACGGCAGTTTTGCTGCCCGATTGCAAGGATGGCACAGCCGGTGGCGGCAGTGTCCCATGCTGCGCCTGCGGATGCGGAGGCTGAGTCGAGGACGGCATTGTGGCGCTCGCCGGAGGCGCTGAATGTGAGCCCGCGGCGCCAGATAACGGCTGCACCGGTGGTTTGCCGCCGGTCGGTGCAAGCGGGGTTTGCGGTTTACCATTTGTTGACGGCAGCGGTTGTCCGCCGGGAGTGCCCGGCAATGGAGATGTAGCCGCTTTGCGATCCAGTGAAGCAGGCACCTGTTGGCCCGACGGGGTGGGCAGTTGGCCGGGCTGCTTGATCGTAGGTTGTGGTCCTGGCATCAGGGGCTTGGTCTGCTGCGCGGGTGTTGGCGGACTGTGCTGCGGCATGGTCATCGCCGCCTTTTTCGCCACTGTTTTCGGCAACGACGGCGCCAGCAAAGCGGCGCCGGCGACTGCGGCACCTGCCGCCGCGATCCCGACAGCGGCTCCATGCGAGGGAGCGGCCGCGACGCTCGGCATATTCGGCGTCGCATGCAGTCCCGGTGGCGGCGCGGCAGGAGAGGTTGCCGTCGGGTTCGTAGCGGCCGGTTGCGGAGCAAGCGCCTGCACCGGCGTGACCGTCTGTGCCTGGCCGCCCGGCCTGGTGATCGTAACCATGTTGGTGGTGTTGTTGATCACGACGGTGTTGTGAATGTTGTTGTAGATGATGTTCTGCGGCGGCGGCGCGATGTATGGCGGCGGGCTGTAATATACCGGCATCGGCACGTAATCGGGGACCGGCAGGACAAACGCCGCGAAGACGGGGGGCGGTGGCGCCAGCACGACGAAGTCCGGTGGCGGCGGCGGCAGGAAAAAGACCGGTGGCGGCGGTGGCGGCGCGAAATCGTAATCCGGATCGTCAAAAACAAGCATCGGCTGACGGAAATACACCACCTCGTCCTCGGGCGGCGGCGGCACATCATAGCTGATTGCCGCAAAGGTCGGCGGAGGCTCGAATGCCGCGGCGAGATACGCGAGGCGGCGATGGGCGTCGGCGACATGCGGGCCGCGCGGATAGCGGCGCAGATACGACCAATAGGCCTGCGGCGTATCTACATTCCGCGTGTGCCTCCAGGTGATCGCTTCCCGGCGCGCGGCGACGATGGCGCGAACCCGTCTCGCCATCGGGTCGTCGGGATAGGCGGCGAGGAAGTCGAGATAGCCTCGTAACGTGTCGCGATCGAGAGCGGCGACATAAGCATCCTGCGCGTCGAGATCGCGGATCGGCTTGGTGCGCATCGTTGCGGTCTGCGCGGTGGATGCCGCAGGCGGCGGTGCGTCGGGNGCGCGATCGAAGAACATCACCGGCGCTTCGACCTTCGACGTGTCCCAGGGGACTTCGCCGCCCTTAGTTGTTTCATTGACGCGCAGACGGGTCCGATCGAACACCTCGGCAAGCGGCAGGCCGCCGGTGCGGATCATTTCCGCAAGGGCCTGAGCATAGGCGCCATACGGTCCCTGCTCCTTCGGAGCCACGGTGCCGGGCGTCGCGTTGAAGGCGATCAACATGTGCGGCTCCGGCTCCACCAGAGCGAGACCGCTGGCCAACGGCTGGCCCGATTGGGCGAACGGGTTCGCGCGCGCGGCATCGAGGACGACGATGCCCGCTTTGATGTTCAGCGCCGCCAGCGGCCGGATGTAGTCCGATAGCCGCAAGGCTTCCAACGGCACGTCGGTATCGCGCGCGAGCTTTGCATCGATCGGCACGAAGTAATTCTCACCCTCGAGCTGCACGCCATACCCGCCGAGATAGATAAAGGCGACGGTGTCGGGGCCGGACGCGCTGACCTTGTCGAGAAACTCGCGGAATGTGCGGCGCAGGGTATCCTGATCGAGATCGCGCGCGCCGACCACGTCGAAGCCCGCGGCCTGTAGCGTTTGGGCGATGAGGCCGGCATCGTTTGCCGTGGTTGGTAATGCTTCCGGCTGATAGGCGGCGTTGCCGATGACAAGAGCAACGCGCTTTTCAGCTTGCTGCGCGTTGGCCGGGGGCAGTGATGTGAACGCGACGAGTACGAATGCAATGCAAGCCAGGAGGCGCATGGATCTTGCTCCGATCATCGCAGATGCCCTGTGCATCTTATCAAAGAGGCCATGAACAACCCCTGAGCGAAAGTGACCCAAATTATGGCGAGGTTTTGATGGTAGCCTGTCAGACAATCGATCAGTAAGTTGGAATTCTCCAGCTTTGCGTGGCATAGCAACTGAGCAAGCTGAGGGCGAAAACCCAGTGTGGTCAGGCGATGTTCGTCATTTGCCGATTTTTAAGACGCGATGACGACCCAGCTTCAATCCAAGCTTGCCAACTTAGCTGAAACTTAGAAAGTCGCGCGAGTGGGCGACCCGATTCAAAGGCTTCTAACGCCCCACCCGTAGCCGACTTAGCAAATCGAACAAGCGCCGAAACGACGCGTATGGTCGTTGGAACGCAGGTGTGGTGGCCTGTTCCGATGCCCCTCCATGTTGGAAAGCCGCTGCTTTTGTGTCGGTAGGGCCATTGCGGTATAGCGAGGCGGAAGGCTCACCCCTGACTTGAGGCGTCCGCTATCAGTACCGTCCCCGGTAATAGCGTTCGTCGCATTCGGCAACATAGATGCGTCCATCAGGGGCGCGGTAGCGGCACATTGGCGGACCGCCTGGACGCGGGTTGGTTGAATCGGCGACGGCCGCTCCGAGCAAAGCACCGGCACCTGCGCCGAGGAGCGTACTTCCAGTATTTCCGCCAATGGCCTGACCAAGGAGTGCGCCCGTGGCCCCGCCCAGAACGGCGCCAGTAGCGGTGCGCTGCTCTCCATAGGTCTGCGCGCAGCCCGCCAGGACTGCCCCGAGCAGGGCGATAAACGCTGTGGTCTTCAGATTAGCCATGAATGGAGCCCCTACGATGGTGGGGCACGACGGCTACGCTGCCGTGCCAGAGAATGATGAAAGTATCTGATTGTCCGGTGAATACTTGCTTATCGGCACATCAATCGTCATCGTTCCAGCGACGATGCCAGCCGCCATGCCACCCCCGATCATGTGGCCAGCCGTAATAGCCATTCCCATGCCGGTAGCGGCGCCAACGCCAGTCATCGTCGTCGTCACGATAGTAGCGGTAAGCGCGATCGTAATCCCGACTCCACCAGCAGCGGCCCCATTCATTACAAACCCAACGAACCTGATCCACATTGGATGCTGTGGGCAGCGCCGGAGCGACCGGCATCGCATTGGCGGCTGTCATGGGCAGGCCACCCAGGGCCGCAGCACACGTAACAACCAGAAACATCTTTCGCATTGAAGCCTCCATCGGTTGCTAAGTGCAGCATAGAGCGTGCCGAATGAACCATGGTTGAATGGATTACGGTTCGATCGTGGTAAAATGTGGGAAAGCTGGGAGCTTTCGATAGCGCCCTCAGGGCCAGCCGAAACATTGGCCAGCAGATCTTCGATTCGATCAACAGAGCAATGCATCAACATTGGATGGACGATCACCCGTCGCTGTCCTGGTACGCGCTTTGGCCAAGCGCTCGTCACCATCTTCATGAAATACTTCGATGTCTGGCCTCACGGACGGTTGCTTCGACCAGAAGTGCGAGACACCCAAGGAGAAGAACGGCACCGCCCAAAAGCGGCTCGACATGTCCCGCGAGCAGAGCAGCCACGATCGCGACCAGTAGCAGCGTCGCTGTAGCAAGCCTCGCGTCGGCGAGGAACATGCCGAGAAGCTCCTTGGCAACATCGACGAGAATACTCATCGTGCGGTCACCGGGCGCGGGTGGACGCGTCGAAGCGTAGCTGCCGTTGCGTGAGCGACAACCAAGAACAGCGCCGCAAAGGCAATCAGGGCGATGTCGTGACCGGGCCAATCAATGCCCAGGCCCTCGCCCGTCCAGAAAATGCCGAAGGCCGACAGCATGACTCCGACACCGAATTTCAGGGTGTTCTCGGGGACCTTCGCCAGCGGTTTGTGAACGGCGACACCCACTGTCAGGACCGCTAGGCAGGCCGCGAGGGCGCCCAATGCGGCGGGCCACAGCAAACCACGACCCGCACCAACCGCTATGACGATGAATGCAACCTCAAGTCCTTCGAGCAGCACCGCCTTGAATGCCGTCAGACCTGCGATCCAATCGAGCGAGGCTCGTCGCTGATCGGCAGTCTTGGACAATTGAGCCGACTCGGATGTGAAAATGGCGTCCTCGTTGTGCAGGGCGATGACGCCGGCCGCCCGCAGGGTCGCTTTGCGCAGCCATCCCATGCCGAACAGAAGGAGGAGCACACCGATGCCAAGCTGGAGAAGCTGGATCGGGACGCGGCCGAGCAACGGGCCAAGAAGCACGACCGCTAGGCCGAGTACGGCGAGAGCCGAAAGCGTACCGAGGGCTGCTGGCCGCCAACCGCGCAACGTGCCAACGGCCAGGACGATCGTGAACGCCTCCACCACCTCAACGAGTGAGGCGAGGAACGCCGAGCCGATAGCCGGCGCTGCGACACCCCAGGTTGCCGCATCCATTCAACACTCCATGGCTTTGTAGTACATACTACGTTGTGATAAAATTCTCGTAGTAATTATGACGATTTCAAGGAAGCTGACCCAAGAAAGCGGACCGATGTGACGATCAGGTTTGATGAACGAGTTGCAGACCGTTTCGAACGGATGAGCCCGGCGGAGCAGCGTGCGGTCCGATTCTTTCAGGAAAATCGGGAGGAAGTGCTGATCGCCTCGGCAGCAGCATTGGCCGCCAGGGCGAAGACCAGTGACGCTACGATTGTGCGGGCGGCAAAGGCGCTTGGCTTTGCCGGGCTCGACGACCTACGCCGCACCCTTGCCGGCGAGCTGCGTAGTTTGATCACTCCGGCCGAGCGGTTGACGCGAACACTCAATGAGGTCGGCCCAAGTCTTTCTAACGCGTTCGAGATGACGCTCGAGATTCATCTTCGATCGCTCGAAAGCCTCCGTCGCACCATCACCGCCGATCAGTTTAAGAGGGCGGTAAGCAGCATCACCAAAGCGCGGCGCGTTCTGGTCTTCGGCCTTGGGCCGTCGAGCGCCATGGCGGCCTATCTCGTCATCCAGCTTGGGCGCTTTGGTTTGGATGCCGGGAGTCTGACCAACACAGGCCTGCTTTTCGCCGATGACTTGCGGAAGCTGCGCGATGGCGATCTCGTCGTCATCCTGGCCTACGGGCGCGTCTATGCGGAACTGGCAGTCCTCCTCGAGGAGATCCAACGGCGCCGGCTGGCGTCGCTGATCCTGACGGATACCCTTGCTGGCAGGCTGCGGCGCCGCGTCGATCTCGTTTTGCCCGTGGCACGAGGGCGCGCTGATTTGCTGAGCATGCATACGGCCACGCTCGGGCTGATCGAGACGCTTCTGGTCGGGGTCGCGACAACAAGGCCGCGTCAAACGCTCGCCGGCCTGAAAAATTTAAACCAATTGCGCGAAAGACTGGCCGGAAAAGGTGCGCATTTGCCGATGCCAGGCTCGCAAACTCGCTGAAGGATGTGCCTCGTGGTCGGGAGATGTCCGCTCAGCAGAATCGGCGGCTGATGATTTCGCTCATTTCCGGCTAACCCAGCGATCCTAGAATTGTTCACCCAATGATCGATGGACGATTGCAGTTTCACCTTCCGCCACGTTATCCATGCATGTCGGCGACGATGCAAAGGATCTTCGAAGATATGCTATCGCACGCGTGTTCGCGCGGTCCGGAGATGAAATGCGTGTTCTTTTGATCGAAGACGACCGTATGATCGGCGACAGTCTGATCGCGGCGCTGAAGCGTGAAGGAATGACGGTCGACTGGGTTCGCACCGGAGCCGATGGCGAGGACGCTCTGGCCAATGGCGGCCATGGACTCGTTTTACTGGATATCGGCTTACCTGGTCGATCGGGCGTCGATTTGCTGAAGGATGCACGACGGGCAGGTAATTCCACTCCTGTCCTCATCATCACCGCACGCGATGGCGTCGATGATCGGATCATCGGCCTGGATGTCGGTGCTGACGATTATATCGTGAAGCCGTTCGAAATGCGCGAGCTTCTGGCGCGGATGCGGGCGGTGTTGCGCCGCCATGCCGGCGCCGCTCAATCCATCTTGATTGCCGGTGATGTCACGCTGGATCTCGAAAGCCACGAAGCGACCTATCGTGGGACAACGGCCGTGCTTCCGGCGCGTGAATTCGCGCTGATGCACGCCCTGGCCGAGAGACCCGGCGCAATCTTGTCACGATCGCGCATCGAGGAGCGCATTTATGGCTGGGGCGAGGAGGTCGAGAGCAATGCGATCGACTTCCTCATTCACTCGATACGGAAGAAATTCGATAAGGACGTCGTCCGCAATGTCCGCGGCGCCGGATGGATGATCCCGCGGAGCGAGCGATGATCTCAATACGACGGGCCGCGCTGATCTGGATGACGACCGTCTTGACGATTGTAGGAGCAGTCGCGTTCATCGCCGCATACGTGATCGCGCAACAGGAAGTGGCTGACTTTCTTGACGGCCAACTCCGGCAGATCGCCATCAACGTCGGCGACAACGTGATGTTAACGCCTGCGCCAACTGAGCCACAGGATCCCGAGGATGAACTTGTTATCGAGGTGTGGTCCCGCGCCGGAGCGCTTTTGCGCCGAACGCCGAACGCACCTTCGGTTCCGCGCCTGAATTCGGCAGGTTTTGCGACCATCGACGCAGGGGGAGTATCTTGGCGTGTGTATCAGGCGCGAGATGCCGATCGAACGGTGCAAATCGCGCAACAGATGGAGGTTCGTCGGGAAATAGCGGCTTCGGCGGCAATCCAGGCAGGGATCCCAATCCTGATCCTTATTCCGTTGGCTTGGCTGGTTGTCGGATGGTCCGTCGGGCAATTGACCGGCCGATTGCAGCGCCTCGCAGAGAATATCGCTGGGAAAAGCCTCGACAGTCGAGCGCCCGTACCAATAGCAGACGTGCCGGCCGAAATCGTACCGTTGGTCGAGGCGATGAATGGGCTCACCAACCGGCTGCGCGACGCCTTGGACCAACAGAAGCGTTTTGTCGCCGATGCAGCTCATGAGCTTCGCACGCCGTTGACCGCTCTTCAAATTCAGGTCGACAATCTGGATGCACGGCACAATGACACCGACCCAGCGTCAACCACGAAACTACGAGATGGCTTGGCGCGCGCGCGTCGATTGGTCGAGCAATTACTCCGTCTTGCGCGTTCTGACGAACCAGAGAACGCCTCGACACGAGAAGTCATCGAGCTTTCGAACGTCGTTACGCAATGCGTCGCCGATGTGATTACGATAGCCGAATCCAAGGGCGTGGATCTCGGCATCGTGCAATCCGACCCGGTATCGATCGTGGGCTCACGCAGCGATCTTGCGCTTCTTTTCGGCAACCTGATCGACAATGCGGTTCGCTATACGCCGAAAGGCGGTGTCGTGAACGTCTCTATTCGGCGGCTGAACGGCAGGTTCGTCGTCGAGGTGACGGATACCGGGTCGGGCGTGGCGGAGGCTGATATTCCGCGCCTGTTCGACCGCTTCTTCCGAGCCGCGCCGTTGGACATTGAAGGTAGCGGTTTAGGTCTGGCAATCGCAGCCTCTGTGGCCAGATGTCATGGCTTTCAAATCGAGATCGTCAACGGCCCGGATCGCCAAGGATTGATCGCGCGCGTATCAGGCTCCGTTTCTTGACACAGCGCAGCTCGCTTATAGTTCTCGAGTGCCACAGCATTTTGAGTAACGTTGACTGAACTCGCCGGATCATGTCGCAGCAGTCCTTCTCGCTTAGACAAGCGGAAGATCGAGCCGCCAATTTCGCTACTGGCGGGTTGCCTCCGTAGGCCCGGACAATCGATCCCTTGACAACCGACATTATTCGAATTCCAGCGTCTGGATCACTTTGGCGCGCGTACGGCGCTAAAGCATCTAATTCAAAACACGTTGTTTGATGTTTTGAGTGTCGTACAGCGGTTCAGCTCCTGCTCACGATCAAAATTTGCATCCTGACATCGCAGCTTGTTTGGTCTTGGCCGAGAGAGGCGGCACTAGTATCGCTGCAACCTTTCGAGACGGTCCCGGATACCCCCAGAGTCGCGTGGTCGCCTGAAATTCCAGGCAAGACCCACGACCAATGCGCTGGCGGGTCTGTTTCATCCAACTCATGCAGACTGGATCGTCGCGGAAACATAAAGCGGTCCATCCATCACTGACCATAGGCGCATCCGGCGTTTCGAGGGGCCGATTGTAACGCGGGTGATCAGCACTGTAAAAAGCCGTTGCATAAATCAGCCCGTCGTCCCCGCCAACGCGAGATAGAGGTACGCCGAAGGCGGCACGCCAACGCTGCGTCACGACGGTGGCTGCTTCTTGATAGTAGTTGCGCCCCTCCTTGAAGGGATGCCAATTCCGGTAAAGCGCATGGAAGGGCGAGCCGACCAGAAAAATAAGCAGTAGGGAAAGCACGATCGCGGCAAGGTTCGTCGTATCTACCCGGTCGACAGGAAAACGTGTGGCGCAGACCGCAACCACGACAGGCATGAACAACGCCTGAAGGTGCCAAATCCCAGGGAGGCTACTTGAAAATGCGAGAGCGGTCGTACCCGCGAGCAGCACGGTTCCAACGAATATCATGGCCAGCAACCATAGCGATTCATCCAAGTTGGCGAGATCGTGCAGCCATTCGTGCCAACGGAAGCGAATCATTGCGATCCACACAATCGTCGGCAAGATCATGAAACCGGCGATTCCGAGGAAAAATTTCGCCACATCGGATACGGACTCGGAGAACGGAAGTCCGGCGTGATCGAGCGCGTAATGGAAAGACGGTTCACCATGGGTCCGCAGCCAAAGAATGTGAGGCGATAGAGCGATCAACCCGGCGACAATCGAAATCCAGGGCGCTTTTGAGCCGAAATATTGCGCACGGCGCGGATGGCAGAGCGCCGCAAAACAGAAGCCGGCAAGCAGAAATACGGAATAGTATTTGCCGAGCATGGCCAGAGCGCCGAGCAGCCCCGCCAGCACTGACCAAAATATATCGCGCTTCTCAAATGACCGAAGGAATGCGTAGGTTGCCAGAGGCCACGCCGCAAGCAGGACGCTGTTGGCATTGAAGCGTTGCGCGTGAAAATCGTAGGCCGGGAGTAGAAACAATAATAAGAGAACAATGAGCCGCTTGTCGCCCCGCACGAACCGCCTTGCGATCAAGTCCACCGACCACAGCGCGACAGCCGCGTTCACCGTTGCCAGAAGCTGGAAGGACCAGTCGGCCTTGGGAAAAATTAAGGTCCAGCCGTGGACCACCCAACCCATCAGCGGCGGATGCTTGGCGTTTCCCCAGGCCCAATCTCGACCGACCGACCAGGTCTCTAACACATCCGGGTGCAGACCGGCATTCCAGTACGCCAGCACAAGCGTCAGGGTCCAAATAGCAACAAAGCCGACCAAGAACGCAGGAATAGCCCAACCTGGTTCAACTCCATCAAGCCAAAGCATGATATTGCGACGCCAGGCTGTGGCGTAGCGATCCGACGGATACGAGATCGCTAGGTTCGATTGATATAACAAATTGTCTGGGGGATCTTCGCGCAAGGGTGCCAACATTAAGGGAGGGACGACGATGGGTTCAGAGATTTACCGAGACCATTGCCGGCAGAAGGTCAGATCAGTGTCTTTGCACCCGGCAGAGGCAGCCTTGCATTTGCAAACGACACAGATCGCACGATCGTATTTCCGCGATCGTGGACTCAGTCTGAAGCTGCGCGAGCGGTCAATTCGGACTCCGCGTCAGTTCGATCGCGCCGGCCTCGTCGTTCGATGAGATAGCGGCGACTCAGTCGGATCGAGATCAATGGCAGATCCTGACGCGTGGGTAGACCCATCGGTCGCTATCGTCGTCCCAGTAGGCGCGGCCGCGGACCCAATGGCATTCTGATTCTTGCTCCGGCGTCACATAGATTTCTGCAGGAGGATCGTCGTATTCGTAGTGTGGGCCGGCTGCCGCTACACCAAGCAATGCTCCTGCCGCCAAGCCGCCAATGACCCCGGCCGCTATTCCACCATCGTCTTCGCCGGCGTGCGCCGGGGGTGCAAAGACAGTGACCAGTGGTAACGTCGCCAAAACAAGAGCAATCCGCAGAACCCGTTGCATTTATATTCTCCTATCGTATCGCGAATAGCTCCGGCCTGCGCTCCGTCCATCACATGTACCGCCGGCCTCGAGCGATAATCGCCTCAACAGATCAGTCACTGATGTCCCTCGAAACTTAGCTCCGAATTAGTGCAGGGCTCCGCCGAACGATTTTCGATAGACTCCGCCGACCAGGATTGAGCTGTATGTTCGCCGAAGATTTCAGGAGCGCATACGATGGCGTTGACGCATGGAGTAATTGCCCATGGCTCTGCGTAAACGGCGATGCCGATCCCATCACTGGCAAAATCAGGCAGGGGTTATTGGTTTGTCCGCACCTGCGGTGCGCGCGTCGCGAGATCGCCTCATCGACGCTCATTTGCGGAGGCGCTCACCCGTCGCAAGCGTCGCTCTAACGATGGCGACAGGTGGCTCTTAAATCCGCCCGCGCAACAAGGAATGGTTATATTCCATCGACCATCCAGCCGAGACCTCTTACGTTGCGAATAGACGATGTTCCGAGCTTCCTGCGGATCGCGTGGATCAAGAACTCGACGGCGTTACTCGCGATCCTCTCATTCCAGCCGTAGATGTGTCGTTCAAGGTCGGTGCGCGACAAAATTGCTCCTGGACGGAGCATGAGAGCCTGAAGAAGAGCGGACTCGCGTGCCGTCAGGTATACCCTGGCGCCGTTGTGAACGACTTCGTGAGTTGCCGGGTTCAGGCTTATCAGGCCATTGGTCAAGATTAGTGGATTGCCGTTGCCCTTGTGTCGCAGGATGGCCCGCATGCGCGCCAGGAGTTCTCGGATGTCGAAAGGCATGACGAGGCAATCGGCGGCGCCGAGATCGAGCGCGTGGATTCGATCGTCAACCCCGTCACGCGTGGTCACGACGATGACAGGCAACTGAGCGTTCAACTTCCGGAATTCGCGCAGCACCTCGGTACCCTTCGCAGCTGATAGTCCCAGGCCGAGCAACGCAAGATCGTAGGCTTTTGCACGCGCGGCTTCGATCGCGGTTTGACCGTCCGTGACCCAATCCACCACATATGTTGCCTCCCTGAGAGCCTGCATCGTAGCCTCCCCAATCATGCGATCGCCAATCACAAGAACGAGCATGAAATACTCCGTGCCGACGGTGCGCTGGAACGTCTCTCGGCCAATCGTGAAACCAAATCGGCTTGTTTCAGCGGCTGCACTCCTTTCGCTTCGGGGATGGTCTCCGCCTCAGCGTTCGGAAATGGTTTCATATAAGTCCATCGAACAATTAGCGACGCCTTAGCTCCGATGGCTTCAATTTCTTGATCCATCGCTCAGCATCTAAGTTTTCCCTAATTCGGCGGAGTTATCCGACATAGACCTTAGTGGCCTGAACCGAGTCCGGTCCAGGAAACCTGCCGAAGCGCCATCAACCGTCTCGTCGCTGTTATGAATCGAGTGTAGCGGACCAAGCTGAGACGACGCGCGCGTGTTTGGAAACAACGATACCAATTGAGGCATCTCTCATGAAAACTGAACTCTCTGAAAGCTTGAGCAAGGTCCCCGCAGTCACACTCGGGTTCTGGATCATCAAAATTCTTGCGACGACGCTCGGGGAAACCGGCGGCGATGCGCTCACAATGACTGTTTTCCACGCTGACAAGAATGCACACAACGGCGGATATCTGATCGGCACCGGAATATTCCTTGCCATCTTCATTGCCGCAGTTGCGGCTCAGATCTCCACGAAGAAATTCAACGCCTGGGTCTACTGGATCGCCATCGTGGCGTCGACGACCGTCGGCACGGCCATGGCGGATTTCTTCGATCGCTCCCTGGGGATCGGTTACACCGGTGGTGCGTCGATCCTCTTTTGTCTCGTCCTAGCTTCTCTTGCGATCTGGTATTTTGCCATGGGCTCCGTGGACGTCATGACCGTCGCAACGCCAAAAGTCGAAATCTTCTATTGGGTGACGATCACCTTTTCCCAGACGCTCGGCACTGCCCTCGGCGATTGGCTCGCTGATACTGGCGGGCTCGGCTATCAGGGCGGCGCGCTCGTTTTCGGTGCGGCACTGGCCGTCACCGCCGCGCTCTATTACTGGACGAACGTATCGCGCGTGCTCTTGTTCTGGGCGGCCTTTATTTTAACGCGACCGCTCGGGGCGACCGTAGGTGACTTCCTCGATAAACCGATCAGCCACGGCGGTCTCGACTTGAGCAGGCCGCTTGCTTCGGCAATGCTGGCGGCAATCATCATTGGCCTCATCTTGCTGTTGCCTCAGCGCGCCGGCCGGCACCCGGCATGACCATGGACGAAACGATATGCTGCCTCGCACCGACACAAGATGGGCGTCTGCGGACATTGTGAGGAGAGCTCCAAGAAGACACATGGGGCGGCGGATCAGTTCCGCCGCCCTCGCTGCGGGGCTGACGGTCACGTGTCTCGCTCCGGCGATAGCCGGGCCGCCCTATCAATCCGACGATCCAGAGCCGACCGAGTATCGCCACTATGAAATCTACACTTTCAACAAGGGAGCCCGTTCAAAGGGTGATCTTGCGGGAGCGAGCGGCATCGACTTCAACTACGGCGCGGCCCCCAACTTGCAACTCACAGCAACGCTGCCCGTCGGCTTCGATTTTCCTTCGAACGGGCCGGCTGCCTTCGGCCTCAGCAACATCGAACTCGCGGCAAAGTACCGGATCCTCCATCAAGATACATTTGTGTTTGACGTCGCCGTGTTTCCGCGCGTCTTTCTGCCAAGCGGTTCCCGATCGGTCGGCGATCGCCAGGCGTCTGTTCTGTTGCCGATCTGGGTGCAGAAGGACTGGGGCAAATGGTCGGCCTTCGGAGGCGGCGGTTGCCAGATCAGTGCCGCCGGGCGTTCGCATGATTTCTGCCTCTATGGCGGCACCGTGACGCGGCAGATCGCGCCGACATTACAACTCGGCATCGAACTTTTCCACCAGACCGCCGACGGTATCGGAAATCCGGCAACGACAAGCCTTGGCATCGGTGCGAAATACGATCTGAATGACAATTTCCATCTTCTCGGCTACGCCGCGAAGGGTATTCAGAACGCACGGACCGCCAATCAGTATTCCTGGTATGCGGCGGTTTTATTCACGTTCTGAATCGGCAACCCACAACAGCTCACTCGCTTCGACGGCGACCGGGCAGCGTTCAGCGACAGACGCTTGCTAACCCCGATCCACGCTAAGTCCCCGCTAACTCCGTGTGCGCAAGATGGATCGTCACACCCAGAACGATTTTCCGGCTTGCGGGTGGCAAGGGCATCTTCACCTCGATCATGGGATGACAACCTGGAGATGCCCCGCATTGTGCCGCCAACAGGGCAGGTTTCCGATGGACGAGAAGCGCAAATCAACGCGACACCGTGTTCTGAAAGCCGGCAAAATTGCGTTTAGTGGGGCAGTCGTCGACTGCACTGTTCGCAATCTGTCTGAGACCGGCGCGGCTCTTGATGTCGTCAGCTCGGTGGGGATTCCCGATCACTTCACGCTGATCATTGCGGTTGACCACGTCCAGAAACCTTGCCGTGTCGCCTGGCGTAAGGCGACACGGATTGGCGTGCATTTCGGTTAGGACAGATTCAACTAGAAAGGCGTGGTGCCAAAGTACCGCGCCTCGATATTTCATCGAAGGCTGAAAATCGGGCTCACGCGGCGCGCCGACCGTTAATACGGACGCTATACGCGCCCGCGTATTCCCGAGGTCCCTTCCATGCCGACGATTCTATGGGACGCGCCAGCGAGAAGGATTGACGTTCCAGGCTTCTACTCCTCATCGTCGTCATCTTCATGACCGATGGCGAAGCCGAATGCCCTCGGGAGCGGCTCGTAATAGACCGGCGGGGGTGCGTAGTAGACGCGTGGCCGCTCCACATAAATCTGACCCGGCTCGGCCGAATGATGGCGATAGCGATGCTCGCC
>Ga0041910_1002256_pt1 | contig 13833 bp, 19 predicted proteins | sample ThiBio_1000_biof_FD_55015 | JGI IMG/M metagenome (GOLD analysis project Ga0041910, IMG submission 55015) | Wastewater bioreactor microbial communities from Cape Town, South Africa - Thiocy_expt_1000_biof | ecosystem: Engineered > Bioreactor > Thiocyanate-remediating > Anaerobic-Aerobic | place...
CCACCGGATTCATGTCCGCGTAGATCATCTGGCCACGGCTGCTGTTCGCGCCGATGGACATACCTTCGGCACCGTGCTTGTCGATGTCCTCGAAGTGGTAGCGAACCACTTTCAGCAGCGCACGGCCAAGACCGTTGCGCTCGTATTCCGGCAGATCAACCTCGACCAGCGACAGATTCGGAACATCCACCATCTCGCGATCCGGGTCGATGAAATTGCCAAAGGCAGCCGTTTTCGCCTTCACTGCACCCGTCTTATCTGCATAACTCATGTCAGCACCCTTTCCCCATGAATACACGGCGTAATGGTACGCCTACCCATACCAAAAATCAATTTTTTGATATGTTGTTAGTTTCGTGTCGTTATGGTTTTTTGTCAAGCTAGAANCCGGGGTTGTNCCCTCCTTGTCGGTGCATCGGCTCGTAATCCCACGGCCCCCGCTCCGGCATCCCCATCCGGCTCGGGTCACGGAACTCGATGTACGCGCTCGGGTTCTGCCCGATCTTGTCCACCACCTTCAACAACTCCCTGCCGACATTCGTGGGCTGATCGCCAACCGTCGCGAACTTGATCTCCTCGATCCCCTTCCGCATCAGGTTCGCCACCTGCAACGCTGCTGGCTTACCGCTCAACCCCTCAAGGTGCGTCATCGCCCCGGAGAGCTTCGCCATGCTCACGTAGGCATGACGGGCGTGCCGCTCGATGTCCGGCTTCTCGCCGTTCTCCAGCGCCTTCTTGATGTACTCAGCAAGCTCTTGCAGGTGTCCGCCATATCGCGCCGACTCCGCCTCGAAAAAGGTCTTCGCCGCGTCGATGTAGCCTTTCAGGTCTGCCCCACGGCCTGCGGCCTTCTCGGTTGCGTAGCTGGCACGAGTGAACTCGACCAGCGCCTGCGTCTTTTGCCTGCGCATTTCCTCCGGCGACTCGCCAGACTCGACCAGCGACGTGTGCAACTCGCGCAGTTGCGGCAAGTGCTCTTTGATAGCCCGGTTGACGTAGCCGTCCTGCAACCACAGGAGCACGTTCCGGTCATAGCTGCCCGAACGCTCCATTTCTTTGAGGTCAGGGATGACCAGCTCGGGAATGATCGGCTCACGGTAGAGCGATGGCTGTTTGGTTTGTGCGGCGGTACTCATAGGCTGTTATCTCCCGAGGCTGGGTGCAGGTGCGTCATCTGCACTGACGGCAACGGTGGTCGCCGTGTAGTTGGTGTGGGTGTCGAGGTTGAATTCAGGACGGAGCAGCTTGGCAGCCGCCTCGAACAGAAGTGCGAGGTCTTGGCGACAGTCCATCACCTCGCCGTCGAACACCTCCGTGATGAATGGGGCCACCTCGAAGAAGCGAGGCGCGGGCCGCTCCGGGATCGCGTGCAACGGGAAGACTGGATTCGGCTCGCGCATCTCGAAGCGATAGCCGAAATCCCCGACACCCAATCGCCGGGACAAGTCCTGCGCAATACACAGGATCGACGGCAGCGCCACCTCGGCCACATCGTCCGCGTGCATCNCGCCGCCATCGTAGGCAAAGCCCCGCCCAGCCTTGATCTCCTGATCCGCCAAGCCCGTCACCAATCGTCGCAATTGCGACTCGAAATCTTCGTTCGCCATAGCCGCTCCCTTCCGGTTATTGCGGCCTTTGCCGCGATTCAAGAATGAGGTTTGCTGTATCCAGCATTCGATCCATCGCCGCACGATGCCCATCGAGCACATGGTCGTATTTCATCCCACCAAGGTGCTCGTACTGGGCAATCACAACCGACCGATCCAGTTCCGGCATCTCACGAAGCCGCAACACGTCACGATAGGCTGCGGCCTTGTAGACCTCGCACATCAGGCCCACGCTGACGCCGTACATGCGCTGCAAGACGGCCTGCTCCGCAAATGCAGGCGCAGCAGCGGACGCGAGCAGGCTTGCGTGCATCTCGGCCTGCTCGACCACCGCACGCAAAAGCCTGCCCACCATTGCGTCGGGATTCGTCTGGTAGTAGTCGAAAAGATTGACCAGCCCGTAGAGCTTGGGGATGGCCTCAAGGACACACAGTCGCCGGGCGGTCGCCATGTCANCCCCCGCCGAATCGCGCTCGAACCGCTCCGGCTGCATCTTGACGGTCGCATCAAGCAGCTTGGCGATCATGCCGGGAGGCAGGAGACGCGACTTGTCAGGATCGACCCGTCGCCACTTCCACTCCTCGGTGACGACATCCAGCATCGCACTGGTGACTGCATTGAACACTGACGGGAAGTCAGGCGAATCCTTGTCCGCNCCGACGACCGCAAGCCCCCCCTGCCGCAACGACGATAAGCGCCGCATGACCTCCGTCATGCTGCGCAAAAGCTCTTCGTCATCAAGTTCGGCACTCGTCGCTGTCGCAAGTCCAACGATGCGCGAAGCCAACTTCAATCCCGCGCAGCGCCGACGCACTTCCGCACCGGCCACACGCCGAAGCTCATCAGCATCTACCTCGACAATCGCACTGTCATCATCCAGCGACGCATCAAGGCTTTGCAGGGCCGCAGGATCGAATCCGCTCACGGATTGAACCTCGGAGCAGGATCAACATCCTGCCCGTGGTCATGAGAAATGATGCGCTCGCGAACGAGCGTATGAATGGCGACGCGCTCCGTGAGGCGACGCCGACGCCCCATCATGGATTCTTGGATGGCAAGAGACAGGGGCCGCTTGATCGGGGTTTTCTGTTTATCCATAGCCAATCTCCGAGATTACATGAGCAAAATTGTACTCAATTATCCCGGTTTTTGACAACGACGACTAAACAGACATCAGAAAATTGTCGTTATGCCTTATGAAGCCAGCACTGACGCGCTCCGCTTGTCGCCCATCCGAAACCCGGCGCTCACAGAGCGTCAGCTTTCGGATGGGTCTGCACCCGAACTGCTCATTTTTTGGGCGATAGCGAAGAACTCGATCAGCACGGCGAACTACACACCTNCCCCCATGCTTTATCCACAGAATCTGGGGATAACCAATAGCCACACTCAAACCGCCGCCTCAACCNCCCCGGCAAGCTCGTGATAACGCGCCAAGAACAACGCCTTGGCCTCCTTCGGCGCGAGCGGCACAATGCGCTCCGGCAAAGGGCGCACACCGACGATCAATTCCCACTCGTCATCGTGCTCCGGCATCAGATCGCGCTGCTCGGTCGCCAGCATGACCAAATCGGCCTGCTTCACGCATGGCGGGATACGCTCAATCCCGAACCGGGAAAGAACCGCCGCCTCCACACGCTTCTCGACTGACTGGTAGTCGGGCAGTAGCAGTTTGAGCGGCTTCACCATGTCGCCCACGAACGCCTCGCTGGCATCATGAAGAAGGCCAGCCAGCGCGTGCTCTTCGGGAACCAGCCGACTGACCAGCACCGAATGCTGGGCCACGCTGTAAAACTCCCGCGTGTGCCCGGCGAATCGGCAGATGTTCGACAAGGCGTGCGCCACAGCTTCCACCGTAAAGCGCGAGCCACCGGGACGCACAAAGTCGAAGTATTCCCCCTCGACCGTCAGGATGTCCGGGCGCATCATCCGATCACCTTCCGCTCACCCTTGCCGTCCATCGGCGTGACCACACCTTTTGCTTCGAGGGATTCAAGCAACCGCGCTGCCCGGTTGTAGCCGATTCTCAGCTTCCGCTGCACGAGGGAGATGGAAGCCCGACCCTCGGCCCGCACGATCTCGGCAGCCTCATCCAGAAGCTCGTCATCGCCCTCGCCAGCCGCCACATCAGCAGCCCCGGCCTCGCTCGGCCCATCACCATCCATCGAAAGCTCCTGCTGCGATGCAGCCGCCTTGGCCGCAGCCGCAGCCGCCTCGCGCTTGGTCTTCACTTCATCGACAGCAACGTGCGCCTTCACCAGTTCGAGCAGAGCAGCCGCATCAACCTCGATCTTCTTGCCCTCAAGCTGCCCCGGCTCCAGTCCCTCGAACTCCGCGAGCTTCCGGCGCGTCGCCGGATCAAGGCGCGTGACCATCACCTCCAGCGACCCGACGACCGTGGTCAACACTTTCGGGGGGAGGCTAGGCCCACGCATCNCCCCTCGCGTGACCTTGGCCTTGCCCTGCCCCTTCGCCTCTTCGAGCTTGCCAAGCAGGAACGGCCCGGCATTCTCGCGATGCTCTCGAATCGCCTCGATTGCCGCATCGGCGGTGACGGTGCCCGCCCGCACCAACTCATGCACGTCATGATTCGCGGTCGCGAGCAGCAGCATCTGCTCGACCCGCGCCGGAGTCTTGCGCATCACTTCCGCGATCTTGGCGTTCGAGTGCCCCATCCTGTTCAGGCGCAGGTAGCCCATCGCTACTTCAAGCGGCTTGAGCTTCAAGCCTTCGGCGCTGCGCAGCATCACCTCGACCCGCTCGGTGTCGCCGCCCTTGAAGGACACGCAATCCACGAAAGCCAGTTCTGCCCCCCGCTCAATGGCGAGCAGCGCCCCACGGCGGCGGCAGTGCCCCTCAACGGGCACGATGCGCCCATCGACGGTCGTTCTGACGACGAGCGGCGGGACGTAGCGTCCGTTCGCGTAGGAGTCCGCAAATCCTTCGATGTGCGCGATTACCTCGGGGTCGCTGTAGTCGCGAAGGTTGAAGCCCTCTTCCTCATCGAGCAGACGCGGATCGACGCGGAAGAGGTCGGTTTTCTTTACACCGGCCACGCTGGGGTCGGCGGCCATGCCTTTCAAAGAGGACGTTGCCATTGCTTTTGCTCCTGCCGGTTAAACGGGTAGATACTGGACATGGACTATACTACTTGCTAGAATATCCTTAGTCAAGACTATACTCCATGTTTTTAGGAGACATTGACAGGACGCAACAGCACACGCCGGGCAGCACCCGGCTCTTGTTGTTGCGCGTTTGAACGATGCACACAGGCGAAGCGAGCACGCATGACGACCCCTGACTTACCAAGGCGTTCGACGGACATCTCCCAACCACCAGAACCACTTGTCTCCAATGAGGATTGGTCGGATTTCTGCGAGTGGGCACGAGATGGCGGCTACGACCAGTCCTACTTCAATCGCTGGGACTCCAAGAGCCTTGCTCTACAGCAGCAATACCTCGACGAGCGGGACGAGCACAACCAGACGGAGAGCCAGCCATGACTACGCACGCAAAACCGAAGGCAACCACAAAGCGCATGACGCCGGAAGAGTTCAAGGCGGAAATCCAGCGGCGAGGCTGGACGTACCGCGCTCTTGCGGAGCGATGGGACGTATCGGACAACTGGATCAGCAAGATCGCCCGGAACGAAAACCGTCCGCTCCACTGGGATGATGCGGTGCGTGGCCTGCCTATGGTCATGAAATAGGTGCAAACACACATGCACCTGAATCCATCTTTTTATTGACCATTTATGGACTCTGCTCCATAATTACAAACAGCCCGGCACTGACCCGCAAGGTCAGACCGCCTCGGAAGGAGGCTCGGGAAAGACAAGAGGACTTGATATGCACATCAACTACGGCATCGACGCCGGAGCCAGAAAGCGCGGCGAGCACGCTCCGGTGACGTGGAACAGCAAGGTTGCGGTGAACGGTCACTGCCTCATGGTCGGCATGTCCGGGGCAGGCAAGACCTACAACCTGCGCAAGATGATCCGGCAGATGCAGGACAGCAGCGAAGGTAAGCCCCTCCGCTTTCACGTCTTCGACGTGCATGGCGACATCGAGATCGAAGGCGCGAGCAGCGTCATGTTCAGCGAACAGACCACCTACGGCATGAACCCGCTGCGCGTGAACCCCGACCCGCACTTCGGCGGCATCCGCAAGCGGGTTCAGGGCTTCATCACCACGATCAACCGCGTCATGCGTGCGCTCGGCCCCAAGCAGGAGGCCGCGCTTCGCAACATCCTTTACGACATCTACACCCGCCACGGCTTCAAGCAGGACGACCCCTCGACGTGGCACATCGACGAAAGCATGGCACGCCTTGTTTCGGACGGCTCTGATGGCCGCCTCTACATCGACGTGCCGATGGCGGAGAAAGACGACGCCAAGGCGCTCGGCGCACGCTGGGATTCGCTCCAACGGTGCTGGTTCATCCAGACCGAGGACTATCAAGGCGGCATCACTCGCTGGGCACCGAAGACCCTTGCCCGCACCCACCCATCCATCAGCGATGCGCTGCGCATGGCCCGGCACATCTTGCAGATGAGCTTTCTGGGAACTGGTCAGGCCGCAATCACCAATCTTGAAATTGCCAACAAGGCAGCCGCTGCCTACCAACGCAAGCTGCTTGAGGCGCTGCGCCGGGGCGACAAGGCGTTTGCGGACGAGAAGCTGGAGGCCGATCTCGACAAGGCCAAGCAGAAGGCTATCGACACCTTCACCGAGTACGCGAACTCCATCGTAACCGGGCGCGAACTCGGCGACCTCATGAAGTACGACTCGACCGACGTGCTCAAGAGCGTCGTGGATCGCCTCGAAAACCTGAACGCCATCGGCATCTTCAAGGCCGTGCCGCCGCCGTTCGATCCGGCCTCCCAAGTGTGGCGCTACAACATCAAGGCGCTGAGCATGGAGGAACGCAAGCTGTTCGTGCTCTTCCGGCTGGAGGAAATCTTCGCCGACGCGGTGCAGCGTGGCGAGCAGGATGATGTGGTTGAAGTGGTCATTCTGGACGAGGCGCACATCTACGCCGACGACGACCCAGACAACATCATCAACAACATTGCCAAGGAAGCGCGGAAGTTCGGCCTCGCGATGATCTGCGCGAGCCAGTCCCCCACCCACTTCACCGAAGACTTCATATCTTCGGTGGCGACCAAGGTCATTCTCGGCATCGACGAGATGTACTGGCGCGGCTCTGTCACCAAGATGCGCGTCACAGAAGAGGCGCTGGCGTGGATCAAGCCCCAGAAGACCATGCTCGTGCAACTGAAAACTCGCGGCGAAACCCGCAACGACTGGCGCTGGACGCTGATCGGCTAGGAGCGCCTATGGACAACCTGTACGAACTGGTCGGAGCCAGCACCGGCATCGCAGGGGCGATTCTGCTCGCCATCAAGTGCCGCTTCTCCGCATGGGCGTGGCCGCTATGGATCGTCTCGGGCGTCGCGTGGATCGTCTACGCGCAGGCCACTAGCACCTACGGCCTGCTGGCCCAGCAGGTTGTCTTCACCACCATCAACCTGATCGGCACATGGCGCTGGCTCATCCAGCCCATCGCCCAGAAAACCGGGGTGCGGCTGGCCGGGACTCCAGCCGCGAATGCAGCTACTCCAACCACAGACAGGAACCAGTGACTATGAATCGTCAAGAACTGATCGAGCACATCGCCGAGGCCACCGGAGAAACCAAAGCGGCCTCCGGGCGCTTCTTGGATGCCTTCATCAACACCGTTCAAACCGCCGTCGCCTCTGGCGACAAGGTTTCGCTGGTCGGCTTCGGCAGCTTCGAGACGGTATCCACCAAGGCACGTCAGGGCCGTAATCCGGCAACCGGGGACGTGCTGACCATCGACGCCACCGTCCGGCCCAAATTCAGCCCCGGCAGCAACTTCAAGGCGCTGGTGAAGGAAACCTTGGAGAAGTGAAACCCCATGCGACAGGGGCTTTACATGAAGCCCCTGTCGCTCCCATTTTGAGTACAAGGAGTGCCCAATTGAAGAAAACACCCGCACCTCTATCAACAGAGGAAGTAGAGGCCAGCAATCGTGAAGCGTTAGCGGCACTCGACTTGCTATTCCGAGAACTCCAAACCTCAAATGCCGTTGTAGGCAAAGGCACCCATGACATCGTTTTTGATACGAGCGGCATAGCTCCAGAGCTACTTGCTGCGATGAAAACAGAACCGCCCATCGCACTGCTCCAGCCTGATATTGGTGCTTTTCTGCCGGTTTTCAGCTTCGCGGGTGACACAAAACACATCTGCCTCGGAGTCACTAATCTTCTAAGTGACTCCAACATTGCGATATTCCCTGTTCTCCAACAACTAAAAGACTTAGTTAACCGCATTCCCGTCGATCATGCACTTGATAGCCTGCGCACCGGAATCTGCAACCGGCTATATGCTGAATTGGATCACGAGTTCTTTGGCAAGTATATCGAAGACTCACCTTTGACCCCCGACGAAATCGCGCTGATCCAGCAGCGCCGTGCCGAACAGGCCCAACGCGATGCGGCACAGGCTTTTCAGCGAAAGGCCATTGCAACCGCACATGCCTTCGACGATTGGTCGGCCACGACCGGCGAAGGACTGACCTTCTCCACCTTCGTCAACACCTTCGGCTATCAGGACAAGGACGGCAAGCAGATGTACGAAGCCGTGAAGCGCATCCTTGATGCCGCTTGGCCCCAAGCCTAGACCACTGGCTACAGAAAGGAACTCCAATGGCAACAACCACAGCACGGAAGTATCCCCGCATCGACGACGCAGAGATCGCCCGACTGCGGGCGATGTCAGTGGATGACACGCTCACTCTGCTCGGCCTGTACGCCAAGCTCGACCGGGATTACCAGCCTCACAAGAGCGCCCAGTCGAAGCGCGTCAACATCTCGGTGGACTCCACGGTGATCGAACTCGTGGTGACAGGAGCCAAATGGTATGACGCCCGCGCTCAGCGCGGCGGAGGCGGTGCCATCGACCTGACGATGCACCTCTACCGCGAACCGTTCGTGAAGGCCGTGCAGCGCCTGCAAGCACGGGAACGGGCACTCCAATGAGCCAACCAGCCCGCATCCAACTCCAGCGCAAAAAGGGCTGGAAGCTACCGCCGAACACCGTATCCGTCGCACGGCCCCACAAGTGGGGCAACCCGTACTCGGTCGAGGAATACGGTCGCGACCTCGCCATCGCCAACTTCCGTCGCCGCCTAGACGGCATGAGAGCCATCGGCGCTCTCGATCTGTCCGAGCTACGCGGCAAAAACCTCGCCTGTTGGTGCAAGCCCGGCGAGGCGTGCCACGCGGACGTGCTCTTGGCGCTGGCCAACGATGAAACGCAACCGTGAGGACAGCAGCCATGCCGACCCAGTACCAGATTGAGAAAGCCGCAGGCATCGACGAGGCCATCGCTCAGCACATGATGGCCCGCCGCACACCTGCGGCCAACAACGCGATGGAGCTTCTTCGGATGCAAGTCGCGAGCTACGAACCGGCAGGCTTCGCGCTGTTGCAAGCCGCCGTAGAGGACTGCCGCAAGGAAATCGCGGCACCGACACCAACCTGACCCACGGAGACACCAATGGCACCAAATGACGACCGCGACGCGCTATTCGCCGTCATACGCGAACTGGAGACGCTGCACACCAACTGCGTCAACAAGGCCAAGTTCATCGACAACGTGATGAGCGGCAAGGAGCAAATCACCTTCGCCACCATCGACCGCTGCCGCGAAGCCCTGATGCAGTTGAATCAGGCCCATCACGTCTTCAAGAGCCTATACGAGAAGCACAGCAGCACCGCCGAGGTGCAAGATCGCATGAAGGCCATCTGTGATACGAACCGCACCACGGCGGACAAGGCCAATGCCGATCTCAAGGCGATTCTCGCATGGGTTCCGCCCGGCCCGATGTCACGGCGCACGGACAACTGAGGGCTTCACTGTGGCAGCATTGTGTAAGCTATGTGGTATCAGTGTGGCGCTATTCGCGGTGCTTGCGCCCGCACTGGCGGCAGCCAGCGAGCTATCCGGTCGCGTGGTAGGCGTCGCGGACGGCGACACCCTCACGCTTCTCCACGCCCAGACCCCGGTGCGCATCCGGCTCGCAGAGATCGACGCCGGAGAAGGCCCAACCATTCGGACAACGCTCGAAGCAGTCACTGAGCGATCTGTGCTATGGGAAGGAGGCGCTGGTCGCCGTCTCGGCTCAGGACAAGTATGGCCGCAGCATAGGCCGGGTCTGGTGCGCAGGCACAGACGCCAACGCGGAGCAGGTGCGACGCGGGATGGCGTGGGTCTATGACCGCTACGCCACGGACAAGACCCTCTACCCGCTACAGGATGCGGCCCGGCAGGCGCGAAACGGCCTCTGGGCCGATCCAGCGCCTGTCCGACCGTGGGAATGGCGCAGGCTTCCCTGATTCCAACCACCCCGCACCTGCGGGGTTCTTTCCATTCGGGCTTCGCTCGCCCATATCGCAGCACTCGCAGCCGCTTCTGGCGGTTCCTGCTGCCACCTTAGACNCTCCCGCTCCCAGCCCGGCAGCCACAACCGACATTTCGGTGGCCCCCTTGCCTGCGGCGCGTGCCACCGCTCCAGCGCCGCCGTCCGCGCCCGCAACAGCGCCTCCCGACAGCACTGCAACGACCGCCACCAGTAAAGCCTTCATGACTCCCTCCAAGCCCGCCAAGCGGACTGCGTGACCGAGTTATTTATGTTAAATCCCCATCCCCGCTCACGCGGGGAACACGGGCGCTCCTGCCGGAAGGCTTCGCGCTCGCCCGGTTCATCCCCGCTCACGCGGGGAACACATCAGGCCCGGCACGTTCTCAAATAGAAACGTCGGTTCATCCCCGCTCACGCGGGGAACACTCTTCGCACGATGAAACACTACGGCGACATCCGGGCATCGTAATCGGTGCCACTCTCCAGAACAGGCTCTTCACTGAAATCCAGCCCGCCCTCGACCTCGACACCTCGCTCTTTCATGTCGCGGATCATCCACTCGAAGGCCACGGTGAAATGCGGGATGTCGTAGCCCGGATCAGCCGCCTTGATCTTCTGGGACAGCGTGGCGATCTCGACCTTGATTGCATCATCGGTATCGTCCAGTTCCCACGCATCGGAATTCCCTTCCAGCGCAGTCAGGTGCCGTGCCTGACTGAACGGCTCCCCTCCGACCTTCACAGCCGCATTCAGCCGCTTGTAAAGATGGCCGTCGCCCTTGCCTTGCTCCAGATGCGAGTCAATGACCCGCAGGAACTCCACATGCGCTTCCGGCGATGCCACCAAGTCTTTGTAACTGCTGTACTCCATTCAGACTCCCTACCCGCCATGAGGCGGCTTTATTTACGTGATCGACAGGAGCCTCAAGGCTCCACCCCGGTGTCGGCCTCTGCCCTGCTCACGCAGCGCAGGCGGTACTCCGCCATCAGGTTGTTGAAATGCTCGGCCAGCACGCGGCGGTCAGAACCAGTGGGATTCGGGTTCCCGACCGGATGACTGGCGTACCGCTGCTCATCAGCGCCGTACACGAGGTAGTCGCTCCGCGCTCCCTTTGCGTCCAGTTGATCGAGCACATAGGCCGCCCCTGCGCGAGCGAAAAGCTCCCGCGTCGTAGCCCAGTACGGGGCAGAACGGGTTTTATCAAGCTGCTTGGCCTGCTCGTGGAAGGCCGTATCACGCCCGTTGGCACCGGAGCGGAACGACAGCGGCAGATCGACCTGTAGCTCGCGTGCCGCCTCGACTGTGCAGGCCAGCGCCAGATTGCGCACCATGTAGGCGATGTTGCCCTCCACCTTGTCCTTCACCTTGGTGAAGCCCGGCTTGTTGTCGCAACCCTTGCGCAGCGTCTCGAAGATTTCCTCTTCCATGCCGCTCAGTGCCTCCCACACCACAGCACCCGCTGGGCCGATCCCCGTCTCGCTGAACGAGGGATTGCCCTTGATCGCCTCTATGTGTCGGGCCGCCTTCTCCGTGAAGTCCGTCGCGGCCTTCTGATGCAGCGACTCCATAACGTCCTTGAGATGCCGCCGCGTTTCCTCGCTTTGCAAGTAGAGCCACGACAGCGCGTTGTCTGAGCCGCGCCGGGCGTTGGCCGACGCCCGGCTGTGGATGTCCTCCGCGTCGCCCGGACGACGCTTCATCGCGTGAGACAGCGCACCCATGACGCTGCCACGCGGATCGCCCTCGCGCTGCTCGCTCGCATAGCCAGCCTTTTCTCCCAGATGGAAGTCGAGCGCGTGCATCCACTCGTGCGCGAGCGACCCTGCCCCCTTCATACGGGTCAGGTTGATGACAAACCGCGCAGGCTCGAAATGGGCCAGCGCCGCGTGCTTACCGCCTCGGCCACGGGAGCCGAAGGCCACCGCAAGCTCGCCGTCGAACGACACTCCACTCGGCGGAATGTCGAGCGCGTCAGCGAGGTCGCACAGACTGTCAAAGGCCATGTTCAGCACCTGTTGCCGCTCGTCCTGCGGCAACCAGTTGCCAAACTCCACGGCCCGGAAACCGAAGTGCTCGATCAGGTCGTCGGCAACAATGTCGCGACCAGAACGCCAATCCTCGCCTGACCGCTCCACCCGGTCGAGATGAGGCCGGTGAAGCTCGCGATCCTGATCGGCCTTCTCCGCCTCAGCTTCCTTCTCCGCCTCGGACTTCTCGCGCTTGGCCTTGATGAGCGTGCCCCATAGCTGCTCTTCCGTCGCAGTCTGGCCCCAACCAGCCACCCGGCGCTCGCGCTTGCTGATCTCGCTCCTGATCTTCTGAGGCACCACCGCCTCGGTGTTCACGTTTTCGCCCCAGCCGTAGGAACGCTCGGAGTCGTACAGGAGGTGGCTTGCATCACTGCCAATCGCCACCTGAAAGGCCGACCCGCCATAGATGTAGTTGCTGTCGCCGCGCCCGGCCTTGAAGAGCCGAATGCAAGCGTCCTTGAAGTCATCCAGTGTCTTGACCTCAGCCATCGCGTCACGCACCGCGCCGACAGCGCGGATGTACTCGCCCTCGGGATCATCCGCGATCATGCTGTGTCGCCGATCAGGCTCCACGTTGATTGCATCCTTGAGATACTTGATGGCAATGGCCGCCTGCGGCGTCACCCCGTCCTCGCGCATCTGCTGGTAGTTGAGCGACGCCCAGACGTTCTTCTTGAGCACATAGGTCTTGCGCTCCATGTCGTTCATGGAGTCGAGGTCTTCGATAGTCAGCGACCGCCGCGCATAGTCCTTCCGTGCGCCGCCGATCTTTTCACCGGCATCGACGTGCTTGACCTTGCCGTCACCCGGCGCTGCCGCGTCGGTCTGCACCGTCTCGGCAAGCTCCCGCAGTTTCTGCTTCGCAAGCTCCTTCGCGTGGTCGGCCATCAGCTCGTGGCCGCGCTTCAACGCAGCCCCCAAAAGCCCGGCCAACTCGACCTGCTCCGCGTCGGCCATCGGCACGAAACGGCTGGCAGTCAGGGCCAGCAGGCGAACGTCGCCCTCAGTGATGTCTGCAAGCGGCTTGGCACGCACCGAGCCACCACGCTCCGCTTCGTTCCCATCCGTCAGGNGCTTCACATCGGATGGCAGGCGAGGATGGCGCTGCCGCAGTTCCTCCACCGCAGACACCACCCCGGTGATAGAACCCCAGAGCAAATCCGGCATCTCCAGCTTCTCCGGGGATGCCCCCCACTCTCGCCAGTTTTCCACCGCCTTCGCCACTACCGGAGCAATGCCCTTCGCCTCCCGAATGGCCGAGACGATCAGTCCACCCGGCCCGGCGCTGTAATACTGCTCTGGGCCGATGTCCATGATTTCCGGTGCGAAGCGCACGTCCTTCAAGGCAATGATCTGGCCCGCTCGCGTTACCCACAAAGGTGCGGCATACGGCAAATCCACCTGCTGCAAGTCTTCGCGCTTCCAGCCATCCGCCTGCGCGGACTCCAGATCGGAATAGAACGGCACCAACGCATTCTGCCGATAGTTCGCACGATGGAGCCTGTCCGACATTCCGTAATGGCGGCTCACGGTGTTACCGCCCAGAAGAGGGAATTCCTGCCGCGACAGCCTCGGGTCTGCCTCGGGGATCGCGCCTGACTCGGCAAACGGCTTCTCGAACGGGTTAGCGACAGGTGTCCAGACNCCCTTGTTCTCAGCCGCAAGTCCCCTGTCCGCAAAGGCCGCCCACTCGCCGTCCATGCCCGCCTCCGGCTCGGCCACGAGGCGGATTTCATCCACGGGCATGT
>Ga0041910_1002286_pt1 | contig 13659 bp, 14 predicted proteins | sample ThiBio_1000_biof_FD_55015 | JGI IMG/M metagenome (GOLD analysis project Ga0041910, IMG submission 55015) | Wastewater bioreactor microbial communities from Cape Town, South Africa - Thiocy_expt_1000_biof | ecosystem: Engineered > Bioreactor > Thiocyanate-remediating > Anaerobic-Aerobic | place...
GCTGGATAAGCCGCCCAATTTTGAACTGCTGTATTCGTTGACGATGTCAGAAGTGGCTCACCGTTCCATGTTAGCAACCCATTGCCGGCCAGCGTCCCAGATGACAATCCTATAGCAACCGCTGACATAGTAGATGTAAGAATTACGTTGGTGTACAATTGTGAGGTAGAAACAACCGAAACCGTAAGCAACCCTGCGTTGATGGACGACACAAGTAGGTTAGATACGGAAATAGTATTGGCAACAATACTCGCAACAACAATACTTTCGGCATGAATATACGAAGCATGTGCAGCTGCAAGCGAAGCGAAACCAGCTTCAAAGCGTGACGCTGATATGTAGGCCGCGTTTACCGTAGAAGTCGCAACACTAACAGATTTTATGAACTGAGTATTGATAGCTTGAGCGTTCACGGAAACGGTGTTGATAGAACCGGCTTGTAAAGCATTCACAACGGTCAGATGGTCAAGTAGTACAGGTGGGTTTATTTCCGTATCATAGACCGTTCCAGCTGTAGAGCCTATATGTAAGCTCAGCGTGTCGCCGGCAGCCAGCAGCCTCACATTTGGCCCAAATGTGTTATCAAGAGATATCTCTTGGCAAGTTACTATCCCAGACGATTCAAGGAATACGTTGCCAACTTCAATAGTGTCCTCTGCTATAATATGGTTAAACGATGAGATGTAAACAACGGATGGATGCGTTAGGTTTACTGTACCGCCAGCTGGTAGAAGCGATAATGTATCATTGACTAATTGAAGATGTTGATATCCAGCGTTTCCATTAGGCCAATAACTATAGCTCATTTATTACATACTTGGAAGTTCTGAATCATCGTACAAGAAACCAAGTTCGAACTCTGTCTGCGCATTGAGGGTCATTGGTAAGGGCTGTCCGTTCTCGTCAAGCAGCCTGAAGGTAATGTTATTGATGTTGCCTGGCACATTCCATATATAATGCGGCTGGCTGCTCTGATACGATATAACGCCCAGCGGTGGTACGTTAACTGGAATCGTTTGAAGAATGTTACGCATCCCATTGCTCGTCAGAGTTCCATTCAGCGTTACATTGGATTGTATATAGATGGTTTGAGTGCGAACCAAGTCACCAAAAGAAATAGCTTCAATCCTTGCGCCTTGCACTAACGGCACAAGTGGCTGAAGTTCGCCAACATTATAGCCAAGGATTTGATTCAGGAACAGGTACGGTTTCACAAGTTCGGTATATTGCAGAGATTGCTGTACCAGTGTCACATCTGCAAGCTGAAGCAAAGGCGGCGTTGGTATGATAGCAAATGGAATAGCCTGATTATTGTTGAACGAATTACCAATGACTTGAACATTAGTATATGGATACGAGAACCCAAATGCAGTAGCCGAATTTTGGGCCAACGTTGCAGGGTAACCGCTCGATGCATTAAACACAAGGGCAAACGTTAATGGCACGGCGCTCGCAATCCATGAATATGTAAGCTGTCCGGCTACAGGGCTTGATACAGCGAGTGGGACCTCAGCAGCAGCTAACGCATTGGTCATGGCTAATGCAAGGTCGGAAGTGTTCGCATACAGCCCAGGAGCAACCGCAACAGGCACATAGACCACGTTTCCGCCATTATCTGTGTTTGTTGTCATCATAATATTGTTAACTCCACTAACGAGCTGATAAGAGTTGTCTGGTGGTGCTAATGCGACATTCTTGCATGAAATCTTGCGGGTTAGAGCACTGTATTCAAACTGAACATCTGGCGTTGAAGGAACTAACCCCAGCGATAGATATGCGCGTGAGCTGGTCACTGTTCTCATATCAAACTCAGTCCAGTATTTACAATCATCGTTCAACTGGTCAACCAAGTCTTGATAATTAACGAAATACCGTAAACGGTCGGATGTAGCACACAGGCGGAATCCACGCACATGTTTGTAACCTTGGTAATCCGTCATCATGTAAATAAACCAGCGTTGATATTCAGGGACCTGTGGAAATATGTTTGGGATGCGACAAGAGAGCAGTTGCACACCTTTTGCTTCCATAATTGNCTCAGTTATGGGCATGATGAAATCACCTGGNTTTCCCCGGCCAGCTCTATCTATGGCATCATCGCTCCGTATGAAGACATGGCTTGGACGATTTACATGCGATATGAAACGTTGCATTTTAATAAGTTAGGAGAGGATTTTAACCAAGGACTTGTACACCTGATTCTGCAAACAGTATAACACGCGTAAAGCGGATATAGGTCGTCACTGCGCCGACATTACCAGCTGCATCGCGGATAGCAACATCAACAGCGATTTGAGAACCAGATTGGCTCAGAGTGTTAATACCATCATGCGTTAAAACCTCGGCGTGTTTGAGGTTATCGAAGCAGATACCAGAAACCCAGCTTGCCGCATGGCTGTACAGGAGTGGATTCGCGTCCACTCCGGCAGCACTACAAGTACCGCGGTATTGGTCGTAGTCTATCAAGCAATCTTGACCAACGGCACGAGATGGAGAGTTGAAACTGTTCAGGAGTTCCATGTAGTTGCGAGAAAGACCTTGTGATGGGAAAGCGGGATAATATTGACTGCCTACACGCATTTGGAACTGCGTAATGTCATTGGAATTGAATGTACTGTTTTGGAAGTATGTTTGTACGCCAATAGCATTGGCTGGCATCATGGTGAAATGCAGCGAGCGTAAGTTTTGGGATGCCTTAGATGCTATTACCGTCACGCGACCACCCGCGCCAGGAGTTTGTTGGCTTACGAGATGACTATCATATGCCATTGCAAGGCCTTCCTTCTCCGGACGGGCGCATATTTCATCCAGCAGAGCTGTAAATTCTGGATGAGCAGTTACTATATCGCACTCCATAACAAGGTCCGTAACGGAATACGTAGCAGCAGAAGTTGCTACGCCGTAAATGCATTGGTTTGCTTGGGCGAATAACAGTTGAATATATAGCTGTCCCGCATTGCGAAGCGGGAAGTATTGGGTTTGTTTGAAGAAGTGAGATAAGCAACTCAGCGGAATAGCGAACAGCTGACCTTCACCGGCAGACCATGCAGCTGGCGCACCACCATAAGACAGGTTCTTGAACCAAATGTTTGCCCAAAGGAATTTTGAAACAACATCGTTCTTTGGGATAGCTGCAGCAGTATCACCAGTGACTACAACAGAGTTGGTTCCAGATGCACCAACTACAGGACCACCAGCAGCAGCGGCAACAGACAGTACCGGATTCAGCGGAGCGCCAACACCCGCAACCAGTTTGATTGCAGGAGCAGCGGCAGCAGCAGCGGTTATATTTGGACGGCCTTCTACGAATTTCCAAGCGCCCATAATTGAACCGATTGATGAATACCAAGAGCGACTACCGGTGCTATAAGCTTCCATAGTGGCTCGGCGGCCGCAATAATCAACATCATCGATGAGCACGCTGTTTAGTGACAGTTGGAGGCGCTGAAGCACGCTCCACGCAAAATCATCAGGGATGCCTATCTGCTCTGGGTCGATATTGTTTGCGGTACTCGTACGTAATCTGAATGACAGAACACAGCTTTGTAAATCGAGTAAACCGGCTGAATCCTGTAGAAGGATGTTGCATTGCATTGGCTTGTTGCCATCTGGACCATAGCTTGTGCCCGTTTGTGGTATCACGCGAACCCGACGACGGCCAGTGAGGATGCTGGATTTCGTTAAGCCTTTCAGATTAACGGATTCCGGGATTACTTCTGAAAAAGGAGTACGCTCGAATGGAGTAGCCATGTCTTTTTATTCATAGTTAGGAATTATTACCGCATCACTTCTCAAGAATTGAAAAATGCTCAGCCGATTGCCGTTCCTCTTCGGATACCTTTTTCGGCTTGCCCAGGTTTGAACCTATGTATTCATACATTTGCGCTTTTGTCATACCAGAGCGGCGAGCTAATTCATTTGAAACGCCTCCCGTTGTCGCAGCGGCGGGGCTATTGTTCAGATAATGGGCAAGCCCCTTAATCGCTGGGTGCGCTGAACTCGGCTTCTTCGACATCTTCTATTGAATGATGAGGTTTTATTATAGATGTGAACCCATGTCGGAATCGCTTCTCCGGTGGTGCTTTGTAGTTAATCATCAAAAACTCATGCGGCCCTTTGTCCATGATAGAATAATACATGCGTTCAAACTCAGGGATTGTTAAGCTATTTGCATGTTCCACCGCAATCTTTTCCAAATCATTCTTCTGCACGCGATACATGATATGGTACATGCAGTTGTTTCGCATGGCGGGTGTCATCCCTGTTTTGCTGTCCTGGGTGAGAATGATGATAGAAACGTTCAAGTGCCGACAAACCAAGATGAGATGTTCAAGGGGGGAACGGCGGCCGCCGCTACTTTTATCGATACCCGTTGCTATCATATCATCAAATGCTATGCAAACGTTCAGCGGTCGCTTTCCTTTTGCTTTTCGCTCCTCTTGGTCGGCTTCAAGCTTGTCGAGATACGCATGAAATGCCGTAGGATTCCAATCATGCAAGACGCATACAGCCTTTTGTGGCAATGACTCCCAATGCTTTGCGGAATCTTTGGTTCCACAATATATTACACATTCGTCAAAGTAATTTGCATAAAAATCGTTGAGAACCGACCATAGCCATGAGGTTTTGCCTGAGCCTATCATGCCTTGAACTCTTGCTACGAATGGAGGCTTAAATAGATAACGGTGGTGGGGAAGCGAGAGGAACTTCTTGTCTATTGGCCGGGCTTCGCTCGGTATTGGAACCACTGGTAGCTCTTTCGACATCTTGTTGTTTACTATTAGGATTTGATTCCGGCGGAGTTTGTAAGCTGGTTTCTATAGCAATTTCTCGACCACAGCATGTCGACCGGAATTTGCAACGATACAACAGTTTATATACTATGAACGCCGCGACGATAACGGTCCCTGTCACTCCTCCGGTGAGTAAGGCTGAGTCCATCTTTATATGCGCTTTCGAATAAAATTATCTTTAGCGCAGAATAAATGAGCGACAGTGACTCTATCGAAGAAATCAACGTAGCGCCAAAACAAAAAGTTAAAATGCCTCGTTCGGCTGCTCAAATTGCAGCAACGCAGAAAGGCCTCGAAGCTTTAGCTCGCAGACGGACAGAGAATGCTATTGCACGAGAAAAAGCTGTTGAAAACGCCAAGGCTAAAGAACGAGGACCAAAGAGAAGCGAAGTGAAACCCGACCCNGATTATTTCACATCCGATTTGATTGAATCGGTTAAGGATTCTGTAAGAGCTGAGCTTGCCAAACATCGCTCGTATCCACCCGAACCAGCCAAGGAGGTGCCGCATAAACCTAAACGTCGTGTGGTGGTTGTTGATGATAGCTCTTCGTCTGAAGAAGAGATTGTTGTAAAGCGCAAGAAAGTACCTCGTGTTCCAGATGCGCCTCGTGTCACGCCAGCGGCACCCAAACCATCAAGCTTTGCGGTTCCAGAGCCGCCAAAGCTGCTCTCAGGTAGCGAACTACTTGATTCAATCTTTTTCAGGGGGCGATAAGTAAATGGATTACGACACCCACAAACGTATAGCAGAAGAAGCATATGAAGAGAGTCCATCGGAATCAGTTGGAGACTATAGGCTCGTTCATAGTACGCCTACATTAAAGGCTTATAGAGACTCTAATAATCATCTAATCGTTGGTGTTCGAGGCACGTATGACAAACGAGATGTAAAGACCGATGCATCGTTAGCTATTGGCCGGCTGAAGCGAACACAGCGATTCAAGGATGATAAACGTGCTTTAGCGGATGTACTTCAGAGATACCAAGGAAGCGTAACAACCGCATCGCATTCTCTTGGTGGCGCTATTGCGGACGAGTTGACAAAGGAGCATCGTGATAGAATCACTGGCGGAATTGCATTCAATCCTGCTTATGATGCTCGCCAGCTGCACAGTGGCGGTCACAAAGGTATTACAAGGTATTATACTCGTGGAGATGCCTTGAGTAAGCTCGGTGGTAAACGGTTGCACAATGTGAAATGGGTCGACTCTGGAGACAAGGATTTCATTGACGCTCATCGATTAGATAATTTTTAAAACCATATTAATGTAAAATGATTGGAGGAACCCATTATGCGGACCAAATCAAAGGCCCTCTAACTACCTATGTGTACAAATCTGCGGCAGGAGCAGTAAAGTACAGCAAAGATGCAGCGCTGACTGATAAACGCTTCATGCGTGACCGTAAGGACGGCGTGCTTGTAGACCTTGGAGCGATGTTTGGTGATTATCAGTCGATTGGCTTATACGAGCCAGAAGCAACCGACCTGAGTATAGTGCATGGTATTCTTGATAATATCGCAGCAACACCAAGCCATTTCCCTAAAGAATCGCCGTTCATTGGTCCGACTTTATCAGAGCAGATACGTAAGGCAGGCCTTGAACGAGAGATGGCTCGCCTTGAAAATGATAAAACGCTCATGCGCAACGAGGGTTTGTCTCGGGAAGATATTGAATCGCTAACACGCGATGAAAAAGCGCGCCTATTGCGAAAATATGCAAGTCCGAGAGTAAACGAAACCATTATGCAACTGATAAGTGAATATAACCAGGAAGCTGCAGACAGAACTGAATATATCCGTCTGGATAAGCTTGCGCGGGCTGCTGGCGGTGCTGCCGCTGCCGCTCTGCCGGCGCCACTTGCTGCTTTAGCTGGTGGTGGAACTCGTAAAGTACAAATGACTATACCTTCGTACAGGGTGAGGGTACCTCCTAAAAGTGCATCAAGAGTCCATGAACCCAGCACCCAAGAATCAAGAGATGCGGCACAGTTGCGAAATGAATTACGGGTAGCGAGTGGTAAGGCTGCACGTGGTGCGCCAAGAAGAACAGGAGGCGGTGCAGCAGCGGCCGCACCTGCAGCAGTGGCAGCGGCTGAACTCGCTGCCTGGGAGGCGAGGACGGCTGCCGCAACTGCCAAAAGATAGTACTACGTTGCATCTGAACCAGATTCAAGCGGCTCTACATGTTTCATCTCTGGGAATACTACATCTTTATGTAATTCTCTTCCATCAATAACTTCTCCCGTAGCTGTCAGACATGATGCCTTCATGTATGCATCGGTGGCTTCCATCATACTCAGCTCTTTTGGCTCAGGAAGTCCAATTGACTCACGAACTGAGATTGGTAACGGGAGTTGCGCGATGGCTGGGTCGTGCTTGTACTTCCGTAGTAATTCGATTAGGCGGTCGCTCATTTTACCTATAGCTCAGCTATTTGCTGCGGATTAATAACATTACTAAACTATCAAATGGACCCAGCGAATGCTATAGCATTAGAGCGTGACTTTAGCGAGATATTTGAACAGTGGGAAGCCTGTACGTTACCTCTTGAGACTATGTGGTGTAGACCCTTGCTAATCCCGCCTAATTGCCGAAACACGAGAGCGAATCGAGCCATTGTTGAAACTGTTGTAAACTGCCTGTTAATTGGTAAATTCAAATGTCGATACACTCCACGGATTCAGCTGGGCTGGACAGGGCGAGGATATCTGATAGGGGTTGACATGACCCAAGCCATTCACCATACAGTATCTCTTGTTGAACCTCCGGAGGAATGTAGCGAGCAATCAACCAACGCTCATGCCTGAGCTGTTTTTCTCGTTCAGCATGCTTTTCCCTGTATGATTTATAGCGGTCCTTGAGCTTGTCTTTATGCTTGCGATAGTAAGCACGTTGGTATTGCCGACGCTTTTCAATGTCCATTTTCTATAGTACAAGAAAATGAGTAAATTTGCCTATGACTTAGCAGAAGAATATGCTCCGAAGGCAGGAGGTGCGGCTGGCGGTGCGGCTGGCGCGGCAATTGGCTCCATGATTGCACCAGGCCCTGGAACAGCAATTGGAACTACGGTTGGAGCCGCTATTGGGTCAAAACTTGCTCACTATGCTGTAAAGCGTATTCGCAGCCGTCATGAAACAGGCGCAAAGCACGTAGCTGTACTGCATGCACGAGAGGAGGAAAAAAGAGCGATGGATGCTGAAGCTGTTAGGAATGCCTTGAGACAATCTTCATAGATTGCAAATGGATGCCATACTTGCCGAAGAGTACTATAAGTCTTACCTTGGGGCTGAGAAGCTATATAAGAAGCTGAAGCCATCAGTTCCAGGGCTTACAAAGAAATATGTCAGCGACTGGATGCGCAAGCAAGATACAGCGCAGCAACTTGCTCCAGCTTACCATGAGACAAACTATAAGATTACAAGCGAGCCGGGAGGCTGGCAAGCTGATATTATGTTCTTCAATGGCCTTGAAAAACAAAACAGCGGATTCATTGGAGTACTGCTTTTTGAACAAATAGAGAGTCGCTTTGCTCTGATATACAAGCTATCTAAAAAGTCGGCTGAGTATATCGCCCATCGGTTCGAGGACATGTGCAAAAGATTCAAACCGTCGACTATTGCTTCCGATAACGGTTCAGAATTCAAAAACAAGAAAGTACAAGAAATATGCGAGAAATTTGGTGTTAAACAATTCTTTTATGATGTGGGGAGCCATACATCCTTGGGGACTATCGATTCCCTCACTAAAACCATCCGCATGCGCGTCCGGGCATGGATGCAGGCTAAAGAAAGTGTACGATGGGTTGATGCAATTGACAAGATTGTTGAAGCATATAATGATTCTGTTCATAGTACCTTGGGACGCTCACCTGCTTCCGCAGCTGCTGACGTTGCTTTTATGGAAAAACGTCATGCAGAAAACATGGAATATAACTTACGTCTTCAAGCAAGCATGAACATCGCTCCCGGTGACCGGGTTCGAGTAAGGCTTGTGCGAGGGAGACTACAAAAAGGTGGCGCAAAATGGAGCGAGAAGATTTTTGAGGTTGAACGAGACGATGGCTTGTCATACATACTAAAAGGACATGATGGGAGATTCAGACCCTGGCAGCTGAAGCATGTAGGAGAGCTGCATCATGCTCCTGCTCCTGTGGAGGTAGAAGAGCCTGAAGCTGTACCTGCAAAACCTAAGAAAACGCTTGGTGAAACCGAGAGGGTAGCTAAAGGTATCGCGAAAACTATCCGAGAGATTGGGGATAACCCAATTCTTGGTAAACGAGTGCCTAAGGCTAAAAATGTGGCTTAAAATAAATTTATTTTAATATATCAAAATGGAGACCGAGAAAGTTGTTAAACCAGTTTGCCGAGTCAAAGCAACCAAAAAAGANCTCGCTAAACGACGAGCCGTTCGCAATGCAGCGTATTACGATGTGAATTTTGAACGACTCAGACAGAAGGCCCTTGTTCGATACTATCGCATCCAGGCCGAGCTGAAGGCTGCCCAGGCGGCGGCAGCTGCCGAGGCGGCCGAGGTCGGAAAAGTTGAAGCTGAAAACTCTGCTTAAAAGAATATCGTAATTATATAATAATAGGATGAACAGCGCAAAGACCGTCAAAGTCCGTGGTAAGAACTACTTTGTTTACGAAGGCAAACGCTATGATGTGACAGGAAAACCATTCATTGCACTAATAAACCAGTTGAGAAAGGCAGGTGAGCACCCGTTTACTACGATTGTTATAAATGGTGAGCTGTTTGCGTTAAACGCTTACACGAAAGGTAAGGGTAGCCGTGAACCCCTTGTCAAGATTAATACGCGCCTTGACGGATTCCCTTCTGTTAGAGGACTACAGGCACTTGACGCAATTGAACGAGAATGGACTGCTGTCACTGCGGGTTTACGCACCATTCAAGTAGAGCCTGAACCCGTGGTAGAACAAGATATTGAACGGTCAAAGCAAACATGGCTTGAACGTCGTGAATTCAAAGTGAACATTCGGGGAATTGACCATGTTCGTAATTATCTCCAACACCGCTCGCAGCTTCGTACGTATATTAATACCATCCCTGTAAGGTTCCCTCGATTCATCTTACGAATTCGCTATGAAATTGCTGTTATAAAGCCAAATCATGAGTTCGCTTATACCTACCATATGTGGAGTGACCCGTCGACTATTCTTACGCCTGAGCGCCTAATGCAAGTTGTTGATGGAATGTTTACCGAATTTACTGATAAGTTAGCCGCGTTATCAACAGTAGGAAGCGGTATGATGTTTGTTGCGCTCAAAGGCGTGACTGTGCACATCAGTAGGTATGAGCCTATTCGTGGCAGCTCCTATGTCCCTCTGCCAAAGGATATACAATCAAAGAAGGCTGTCATCAATGTAAAAAACACAGACAATCGGTGTTTCATGTGGGCTGTGCTTTCTGCGCTTCACCCAGCAGACAGCCACAGCGACCGCGTCTCTAACTACAGCAAGTATGCGGATACGCTTAAATTTGAAGGTATCGACTTCCCTGTAGCTGTCAAAGACATTCCAAAGTTTGAATCACAGAATCGTATCACTGTAAACGTGTATGGTCTTGATGAAAAGCATAAGGTTTTCCCTCTTCACATTAACACGGCTAAGACTGCCTCCGCGGTTAATCTTCTCCTGTTCAACAACCACTATTGCAACATCACGAGTCTGAATCGGTTACTGTGCTTTGATGGTCACCACCAGCGCTATTTCTGCCCGGTGTGTCTCCATGGCTATACCACTCAAGAGCTGCTCAATGAGCATGTTGAAACGGGCTATTGTGTCGCACAACGCGTCAAGCTACCGAAAGAAGGCGATGTGTCGAAGTTCAACAAGCACAAGGCTCTAATTAAACACCCGTTCGTCATCTATGCTGATTTTGAGAGCGCATTGGTTAAGCCTGATGGTACGGCAAAAACAGCGAATACGAGTACATTACAGGAACACAAGCCTATTGCCGTAGCTGCATACTTGGTGAGTCATTATGGAGAGGTTAAAAACAGGTTTTGGATGCATGTTGGTGAAGATAGTCACATTGCATTTATTGATTGGCTTGATGCCACTAAAGATGAATTATCTGATGCGCTTCATGTTCACAAGAAGGCTATATATACAGATGAAACTCGCCGCGCATTTGCTGAAGCTAAAACGTGTTGGATATGTGGTGATGCGTTAGGAACGACTGTCTACGACCCGTTCAAAGATTATGATGAAGGTGTTGATACACGATTCTACAAGGCCTACGACCATGACCACTTCACTGGTTTGTATCGCGGTGCAGCACATGTAGCCTGCAATATTAAGGTTCAGGTATCATACGACGTTCCAGTTGTGTTTCATAACTTCAAGGGTTATGATTCACACCACATCATGAATGCTCTGGCAACGCGCGAAATTGATTGCAACGAACTAAATGCAATTCCTACGTCATCAGAGAAGTTCATGACCCTGTCGTGGAAATCGAAGGTATGCGACGGCACGCATGACCCGGTCAACTTCAAGTATCGCTTCATCGATAGTTTTGCGTTTCTCAGCAGCTCGCTGGATAAGCTCGCGTCTTCACTTGCGCCGGAGCTGAAGAAACATACTCGCGCTCGCTATCCTGAGGACGACAAATTTGAGGTAATGTGCAAAAAGGGGTTCTTCCCGTATGACCATCTTACAGGTATGCAGTCACTTGATGCTACAGCTCTGCCGTCCTTTGATACAGTCAAGAAGGGAGTGCTTGGGGCAGTTGACCGTAAGCACTATGATGAAGGTGTCCACGCTTGGAATACCTTCAAATGCAAGACATTTCGTGACTATATGGAGATTTACCTAACTGCTGATGTTCACCTGCTGGCTGATGTGTTTGAGAACTTCAGATGTGTTGCGATGAACGACTACGGTCTTGACCCTGTTCATTTTACTTCACTCCCTGGCTACGCGTGGGAAGCGATGCTAAAGAAGACCGGAGCAAAAATTGAACTCATATCCGACAACGACATGTTGCTCATGTGGGAGCAGGGCAAACGCGGCGGTATGTCATTTATAGGCCACCGCTACGCAAAGGCAAATAACAAATATGTTGGCGAATATGATGAGTCAAAGCCAACGTCCTTTCTGTCATACTTCGATGCTAATAACTTGTATGGAGCTGCAATGATTAAAAAGCTGCCTACTGGTGGATACCGATGGTCTCGTATGACTGCTGAGGAGTTGCTTGCAGTGGATGCAGACGGAGATATTGGTAACCTTGTTGAGGTTGACCTGGAATATCCAAAAGAACTTCATGCAACTCATTCAATGTACCCGCTTGCTCCTGTTCGTCGCAGAATATTAGCAGAAGAGCTAAGCCCTTATTCTGCATCCTTTGGTGTTGAAAGCAAAGTTGAGAAGCTGGTTACTACACTGGAGGATAAGAAGCATTATGTCTGTCACATTAAGAATCTTCAGCAATACTGTAAACTTGGAATGAAGATAACTGCAGTTCATCGCGTAATTGAATTTGAGCAAGCTGCATGGCTTGCTCCCTACATTGAGTTTAACACTAAAAAGCGCACCGCAACTAAGGATGACTTTGAAAAGGACTTCTACAAACTCATGAATAATGCAGTGTTCGGTAAAACAATGGAAAACGTCAGAAATCGCAAAGCAATGAAGTTCTTTGACACACAGGACAAGCGCATCCAGAAATATACCGCAAGACCTACGTATGGTGGTATCTTTCATAACATAGGCGATAGAATGGTTGCCTTAGAAATACAGAGTAGCGAAGTATCTATGGACAAGCCTATTGCTGTTGGTATTACGGTACTTGAACTAAGCAAGACGATTATGTATAATTTCCACTACAATATTATGATTCCTCGTTATGGGGCTAATAACTTGAAACTATGCATGACTGATACGGACTCTCTATTTTATCACATCCAATGCGAGGATGTGTACCGTGACATGTCTGAACTCCGTCAACACTTTGACCTGAGCGACTTCCCAAAGGACCACCCATGCTATGATGCTACTAACAAGAAGGTCATCGGAAAGTTCAAGGACGAGAGCAGCGAACACGCTATTCAAGAATTCGTTGGTCTTCGCAGTAAGCTATATGCATACAAAACAGCAGATAAAGAATCCAAACGTTGCAAAGGTATTAGTAAGGAAGTTGTAAAGAAAGATATATGCTTCAATGACTATTATTATACATTAATGTCAGGTACATCATTATCAAAGAATGTGCGTGGCATAGTAAGCAAGGACCACAAACTAATAACATATGAAACTAAAAAATCGGCACTTGCAGCATTTGATGATAAGAGATTCTACTTGAATAATATAGAATCTGTTCCTTATGGTTATTAAAATAACTTGCTTAACACATCCTAATATATTTACTTGATTACCCACGGAAACGCGCAGGGTTACGCCCTGGAAGTCATTTGGTGTTAGAAAAACAAACATAAGGAAACTCATAGAGGTATGAACAGCGCGACGCTCTGATGGTTGTCATTAGAAACTCATTGAGTTTCTAAGGACCACCGGCGCGATGGGGGTGTTCATTAGAAACTCATTGAGTTTCTAAGGAACACCGGCGCGCTCGTCCTAACAGATTCGTTAGCTTAAGGACAAACGAACAGTAGAATGTACATGTCTGCAACGTCAAGCCGTCCGAAAATGCCAAAGGGAGTTCAATTTTGGATGTATGGTTACTATTATGCTAAGTTTCAGCTGAATCATGAAATAACCAAAATTGGGCCTTTCAAAACTCCTGAGGAAGCACACAAAGTATACTTGGAACTAAAGGACGCGGCCAAAAATGACTGGGACAAATATCTTGGGATGAGAGAGAAGGCTCCATACAAAAAAG
>Ga0041910_1002321_pt1 | contig 13424 bp, 10 predicted proteins | sample ThiBio_1000_biof_FD_55015 | JGI IMG/M metagenome (GOLD analysis project Ga0041910, IMG submission 55015) | Wastewater bioreactor microbial communities from Cape Town, South Africa - Thiocy_expt_1000_biof | ecosystem: Engineered > Bioreactor > Thiocyanate-remediating > Anaerobic-Aerobic | place...
TGCAGCATGGTTGATTTGAACTTATTTAACGCCTCAATCACGCTTCCGAAGGCATGAAACCTATGCCCACAAACCCACTCTGAAATGACACCGTTGCCACCAGCGTTAACCGACGCTGATGGCAACGTCAGCTTTCTAGACCTGCAGCAGATTCTTGGCGACCCGAAACAGCCGGTCATGGGCTTGCCCTCCAAACGCCCGTTCAGCAGCATAGGTACTTTCATGCTGCTTAAGAAATTCACATGAATGCCGATAGGTATATTAGGAATTCCACAATTCATGGCCTTATCGCAGTGTAGTTGAAAGAGCGGCCTGAAGGAGGCTACCCCAGCGTACCCGTAGTACGTAGTAGTACGTAATTGTGGTCGGGGTTGGAACATGCAGAAACCGGGCGAAGAATTGGTTTGAATAACAACGGGAGAACGGGTATGTCTGCTTTACACATTGTTAGACTGGTTGCTGGATTTTTTGTCTTACTTTCCATTGCGCTCGGAATGGAAGGAAGCCCATTCTTTCTCGACGTGAGCTGGCTGTGGCTTGCCGCTTTTGCCGGGGCCAATCTTTTTCAAAGTGCGTTTACCAAAATCTGCCCACTTGAAGTCGTGCTAAAAGCAGCAGGCATTGACTAAAAAATAATGAATTTGGGGCATCTCCACCGGTATTTCCCGGGGAGGGCGGATGCGGGGGCAGGCAGTGATATCAGAAGAAAAAGAAAGCCTAGTGCTCACATTCCTGCGTAGCTTGCCGGGAAGGATGATTGTTTCAATACTTGTATTGACGCTCATTCTCGGCGCCATCTTGATATCAAGCATCCTTTTCTTGTCAATAAATGCACAAAAAGAATCCTTCGTGCAGAGCAGCCGGGAAGAAGCCAACACATTGGCCAGGGCGATGGGGCTCGATCCTGATTACTTGGAAATCAAAGACATATTTGCAAACTCCGTCCTCTCACATGGAGTAGTTTATGTGGAACTGGCCGGAACGATAGGCCATGGCGAATCGTTTAAGAAGGCTAAAGATAACCATCTGAAGTTCTTGCAAGACACCGAATTTGGAGGCCATGGCGACAATGTCTATTACCTGTCCGAGCCGATTCGAGACGGGAACGGAAATTTGATAGGTGTCCTAAAGATTGGGTACGACGAACTAAGATTGGCCAACCAGGCAAAGCACATGATTCATCGCAGTGTGGTCTTCGGCCTTGTCTACATGTGGGCGCTCATGCTTATTACAGCATCCCTGGCCATGCGTTTGACCAATCCTATTAAATCGCTTCAAAAAGCTTGCAGGGAAATCGCGTCCGGGCAAATCGACAAAGTGCTGAATATTGAAAGCAATATTTCAGAAATTTCAGGCTTGGGAAACGACCTTGAGCACATGCGTCGGGAGCTTGTGGCCAGTAATAAGAAAATTGCAGCTAGCGAAGCTCGATACCTAACTATTCTGGACCACGCAGCCGAAGGCATTTTTATCTTCGATAAGCAAGGCGTTATTCACAGCTTCAACCGCTCTGCGGAACAGCTTTTCGGATATAGCGAGGACGAGATCGTCGGCCGTGATATTGCTGCTCTGATTCCCCCCCCTGGTGTATTCGAACACAGCAAAGACCACCTCAAAAATTTTATGCAGATGGAGATTAGTCGGCTCATTGGCCGCGAGAGTGAACTCACGGGATTTCACAAGGATGGGGCGAGCTTCCATATGGCGCTCAAGGTGCGCGCGGTAGTTCTGGATGAGAAGGAAATGTATGCGGCTATGGCGGCCGATATCAGTGAGCGCAAAGCATTGATGGACCACCTGAAATCAGTTGCCGAGCATGACGGCCTCACCGGCCTCTACAATCGAAGCTATTTTCAGGGNGAGATGGAACGCCTGGTGGACCTTACCAAGCGCACCAAGCAGCCCAGTGCATTGCTTTACATCGATCTGGATCACTTCAAGTATGTGAACGATACGCTTGGTCATAACGCGGGTGACAGGCTGCTGATCGAAATCAGCACTATCTTGGTCAAGCGTGCCAGAAAGAGCGATTTGATCGCGCGGCTCGGCGGCGACGAATTTACGGTGTTGATCTACAACACTCAGGCGGATCAGGTTCATGACACGGCGGAATCCTTCCGCAAGGCGCTTGCTGATTATCCCTTCAAGCAGGGTGCGGAGCAGGTCGACATCGGCTGTTCCATCGGCGTGGCGATGATCACCGAAGAAACACAATCCGCAGGGGAGGCGCTGTCTCGCGCCGACATTTCCTGCCATCTTGCGAAACGCGGCGGGCGCAACAGGGTGCATATCTTCAATCCGACAGACGAAGCCGATGTCACGGCCATGTCGGTGGATATGGGCTGGTCCAGACGCATCAAGGAGGCAATCGAGACGGGCTGCTTCGCCTTGGCTTGCCAGCCTATCGTGGCTAGCCACAGTGGGGAGATCGAGTCTTTCGAGGTATTGACCCGCATGTTGGACGAGCAGAATCGGCTGATCATGCCCAGCGCGTTTTTGCCTTCGGCCGAGCGCTTCGGACTGGCTGCGGACATCGACAAGTGGGTCATTGTCAACGCCATGGAAACCTTGTCCGAGCAACGGAAGCACTCACCGGGAATGCGCTACTCCCTGAAACTCTCCAGCCAAACCATCTCGGATCCAGGTGTCTGCGATCTCATTCAAGAAACGCTTCGCCGTAGCAATCTCGATCCTGCCGCGCTCACGTTTGAAGTTACGGAAACGGTGGCCATTTCCGACATGTCTCTGGTAACGACTTTTCTCTCCAGGCTTCGACAGATCGGTTGCAAGACATCCCTTGATGATTTTGGTTCTGGAATGTCATCCTTCTCCCATTTGAGGGATCTTCCGATCGATTATGTGAAAATTGATGGACGTTTTGTGAAGAGAATGGCTACCAGTCCTGTAGATCAGACCATAGTGAAGGCCATGAATGAGATCGCCCATGCGCTTGGCAAGCAGACCATCGCGGAATTCGTGGAAGATGAGGTCACGATGAATCTCCTGCGGGCGTACGGCATCGACTACGCACAAGGCTATTACCTGGGCAGGCCCGATGTTTTCATGCCCTGCAAGGCCATTTCGGATCACGTCAGTCGATCCTTGTGCCTAGTTTCTTCTGCGAACTAGTTGGCGAGTTAAGGTTAGCCCCTTTACAGCCAGAACTCGACAAATTGCGAACTGCCGACCTTGAGTTCTTCATCACAGCAATTCAAAGCTGAATCGTCCTACCTTCCTAGACACTTCAACCGTCAGGTTAGGACCGATGACGGGACGGTTGTGGTGATTGACTTGACCGTCTGCTCCTATCGTCCGGGCGGATGCCCCACATTGTTATTGCTGGCTTTTGACTGTTGGCCTGCCAGACCAAGAATGCCTGAATGCTGGTAGCATCAAATCTTCTCAACCAACCCAAGGGATGTTCATGAATAAGACTGAATTGATCGAAGCCACTGCAGCCGAAGCGGACATAAGCAAGGCTGCTGCCGGAAGGGCGCTTGATGCCATCCTCGCCACCGTCGTCAAAGCGGTAGCGAAAGGTGATTCTGTGACCCTCATTGGGTTTGGCGCTTTCAAGTCTTCCAAGCGTGCTGCCCGTNCCGGCCGCAATCCACAAACAGGCAAGGAACTGAAGATAGCTGCCACAACTGTGCCGCGCTTTACGGCCGGCGCTAGTTTCAAGGCCGCCGTTGCGGGTAAGAAGGCTGCAAAGAAGAAGTGATGTCACATTAGCGGGCGTGGCGCTGTCCCTGTACGCCGCGTCCGCATTCAAACAGGCAGTTAGTGCCTCTCTGCTCCTAGCCCTCTTTGAGCATGACCCAACNCCCCGACCAAGTTTCCCATGCCAAGAGGCCAATGCCGGTCTGCTGATCTCGCACAAGGCAATCAAATCAGTGTGAGGGCCAGAGGTACATCCAGCGCAAGCCGGTCAATAAAAGGCCAAACTCGGTTTTTAGCNCCCTTTGCGGGACGTGCTTTTGTGTGGCCGCGCTCAGGGTATATCGCCGCCAGGCCAGGCCTGATTGCAGGAAGCCGTGCCGCTAGGTCGCCATCGTCATGACATTAACCTGCTTGCAGACGATATACACGACCATCGTCGGCCCTGCAGGCACCGATTACTTTCATACCGTGACTGACCCATTCGCAATTCAGGTGCGTATTGTCTTCAGCCGCAAGTTCGGCAGCGCCTTTGCGAATATGTTTACGATGTATCCCCCGGATACTCCGGAACTCGCCCAAGCATTCTCGCGTGAAGCAACGGCTGTCGCGCCATTCGCCAACATAAATCTTGCCGTCCAGGCGAATTTCGGCGCTGCTAAAGCGCGACCAGCCAATTTTTAATGTGCCGGCACCGGCCTCGGGTTTGTCGGCGGACGACAGCGCGACATCCGTAGAGGCGCAGCCGGTGAGCAGGCTCAGAGCGAACAGAGTGGAAATTTTCCAGTATTTCATTACGACCTCCTTTCAAGATGTGGGTCCTTCTGACAGGCCGGCTCACTTCAGGTTGCCCGCTTTTTCCTCTCCACCTTACGGTGGGCCAGCCGGTACAGGAGCGGCAGCACAAGCAGCGTCAAGGCGGTCGAAGACAGGACGCCACCGATGACGACGGTGGCGAGCGGGCGCTGTACTTCGGCACCGGTGCCGGTGGCGATGGCCATCGGGATGAANCCCAGGGACGCCACCAGCGCGGTCATCAGCACCGGACGCAAGCGGGTCAGTGCGCCATCGACAATCGCCTCGTCGAGCCGTTTTCCGCCTTCGCGCAGGCTGCGGATGTAGGCAATCATCACCAGGCCGTTCAGCACGGCCACGCCCGACAGCGCAATGAAGCCGACTCCTGCCGAGATCGACAGTGGAATATCGCGCAGCCATAGCGCGAAGATGCCGCCGGTAAGTGCGAACGGCACGCCGGTGAATACCAGCAGCCCGTCCTTGACGTTGCCGAACATGGCGAACAGCAGCATGAACACCAGCAGCAGCGCGACCGGGACGACGATTTGCAGGCGCTTGGCGGCCGATTGCAGCTGCTCGAAGGTGCCGCCCCAGGTTGTCCAGTAGCCGGCGGGAACCGGCGCGTCGGCCTGGATTCTCTGGGTGGCTTCGCTGACGAACGAGCCGATGTCGCGCCCGCGGACGTTGGCGGTGACGACCACCCGACGCTTGCCGTCTTCGCGGCTGATCTGGTTGGGGCCGGGGGCAACGTTGATGTTCGCCACCTCGCCCAGCCGCACGAAGTTGGCTTGCGCATTGTCCGCTGTGGATGGCAGGGGGATCGGCAACTGCTGCATCGCCGCCAGGTCGTTGCGCAGGCGCTCGGGCAGACGGACAATGATGTCGAAGCGCCGATCGCCCTCGAACAGCACGCCAGCTTCGCGCCCGCCGAGTGCGATCGATACTGCGTCCTGCACGTCGCCGACATTGATGCCGAGGCGTGCGGTTTTTTCGCGGTCGATCTGGATCGTCAGCATCGGCAGCCCGGTGGTCTGTTCAACTTTGACGTCGGCCGCGCCCGGCACGCTTTCGAGCACGCGAGAAATGGCTTCAGCGCTGGCGTTCATGGTGTCCATGTCGTCGCCGAACNCCTTGACCGCCACGTCGCTCCTCACGCCCGACAGCAGTTCATTGAAGCGCATCTGGATCGGCTGGGTGTACTCGTAGTTGTTGCCGGGAACTTTGGCGGTCGCCTCCCGCATCGCCTGCACCAGGTCGGCCTTGCTGCGCGCGGGATCGGGCCATTCCGACTGCGGTTTGAGCATGATGAAGTTATCCGCGACGCTGGGCGGCATCGGGTCGGTGGCGATTTCCGCCGTGCCGAGTTTGGCGAAAATCCGCTCGACTTCTGGAAACTGCTTGATCGTGCGTTCGAGTTCAGTCTGCATCTCGACTGCCTGCGACAGACTGGTGCCGGGGATGCGCAAGGCGTGCAGCGCAATGTCGCCTTCGTTGAGGCTGGGCACGAATTCGCTGCCCATGCGCGTGAGCAGAAGCGCCGACAAAACCACCGCGACGCCCGCAAAGCTCAGCACGAGCGGTGCGTTCTTCAGCGAAAAATCCAGCATCGGCGCATAGCCGCGCCGCGCCCAGCCCATTAGGCGGTTCTCCTTTTCGCTGACCTGGTTGCCAATCAGCAGCGCGACGGCGGCCGGGATGAACGTCACCGACAGGATCATCGCGCCGAGCAGGGCCGCGACCACGGTGAACGCCATCGGGTGGAACATCTTGCCCTCGACGCCGGTGAGCGCGAAGATCGGCAGGNAGACGACCATGATGATGAGCTGGCCGAACAGCAGCGGCCGCCGCGCTTCGCGCGACGCCAGAAACACTTCGTGGAAACGCTCATTGCGGGTCAGGGCTCGCCCCGCCGCAGCTTGCGCGTGCGCCAGCCGGCGCACGCAGTTCTCGACGATCACCACCGCGCCGTCGATGATGATGCCGAAGTCGAGTGCGCCCAGGCTCATCAGGTTGGCGCTGACCTTGTTGCTGACCATGCCGGTAAAGGTGAACAGCATTGCCAGCGGGATAACCATGGCGGTGATGATCGCGGCGCGGATGTTGCCCAGGAACAGGAACAGCACCGCGATTACCAGCAGTGCGCCTTCGATCAGGTTTTTCTTGACTGTGTCGATCGCCTTGTCGACCAGGATGGTGCGGTCGTACACCGTCTGCGCGACCACTCCGGCGGGCAGAGTGCGGTTGACTTCCTCCAGTCGCTTGGCTACCGCCTGGGACACGGTGCGGCTGTTTTCGCCGATCAGCATGAACACCGTGCCGAGCACGACTTCGCGCCCGTTTTCGGTCGCAGCGCCGGTGCGCAGCTCCTTGCCCATGCCGACTTCGGCCACGTCGCCAATGCGAATCGGAACGCCTTCCCGGCTGCCGACGATGATGTTACCGATGTCGACCAGATTGGCGACTTGGCCGGGCGCGCGGATCAGATATTGCTCGCCGCTTTTTTCAATATAGCCTGCGCCCGTGTTGCCGTTGTTGCGCTCGATGGCGGCGACCAGGTCGTGCAGCGTCAGGCCGTAGGCCATCAGCTTGTCGGGCAGCGGCGCAACCTGAAACGTCTTGGCATAGCCGCCGATGCTGTTGATCTCGGTCACCCCCGGCACGTTGCGCAATTGCGGCTTGATGATCCAGTCCTGAATCTCGCGCAGGTCGGTCGATGTGTAGGCACTACCGTCGGCTTTTTTCGCGCCCGGTGTGGCTTCGACCGTCCACATGAAAATCTCGCCCAGGCCGGTCGAAATTGGTCCCATTTCCGGCGTGACCCCGGCGGGCAATTGCGCGCGCGCTTGGCCGATGCGCTCGTTGACGAGTTGCCGCGCAAAGTAAATGTCGGTGCCTTCCTCAAAAATCACCGTCACCTGCGACAGGCCATAACGCGACAGCGAGCGCGTCTGTTCCAGACCGGGCAACCCGGCCATGACGGTTTCGATCGGGAAGGTGATGCGCTGCTCGGATTCAAGCGGCGAATAACCGGGGGCGGCTGTGTTGATCTGTACCTGCACGTTGGTGATGTCAGGCACGGCATCGATCGGCAGCTGCTGGTAGTTGTAAACGCCGAGCGCCGCCATGCCCAGCGTCATCAGCAGAACCAGCCAGCGCTGGTCGATGGCGAAACGGATGATTTTTTCAAACATGATGAGGGTTTATCCTAAAGCGCCGCGTCGCCACGTTCACCGGAGCGAATGCGCAGCACGTCTGCAAGTTCAGAAACAGCGATCAGACCGTCGCCGGGATTGCCTGTGGAAGCCGCTGCGCGGATGGCTTCCACCACCGTCTGCGCATGTTCGTCCGCGCAAAACATCAGCAGCACCAGCCGCTCGTGGGCGTCCGGGTTCCACTCAGTGGGAACAAAAGCATGATGCGGGCCTTGTCCACGGGAATGGCCGCGCGCCGGAAAGTAGGTGAAGCCGGATAAATGGGAGAGGCTATGCAGCGCCTGTTCGATGCTGTCCAGACGATGCGGCTGCACTATGGCGATAATCTGTTTCATCGGGGTCTCCTAGTGGTCGTGGCTCGCGCCGGATTTTTCCAGATCGGCCTTGATCAGAAAGCTGTTCGTCGCGGCATACACTTCGCCCGCATTCAGCCCGCTGACGACCTCGATGAACTTGCCGTCGCTGCGCCCGAGTTCCAGCGGGCGCGCTTCCAGATCGTTGCCGTAGCGTCCGAACACCACCGTCCAGTCGCGCACGCTCTGAATCGCTTCGGCCGACACCGCGACCGGCACCTCGACCGAGCCGGTGACCAGCTGCACCTTGACCTGCAAGCCAGGTCGCCAGACCCCGGCGGGGTTGGGCAATACCACCCGCGCGGTAGCCGCGCGCGTCGCTTCGCCGACCAGCGCGCCGACATAGGAAATCGTGCCGCTGCCCTGCGCCGCAAACGCGGTGGCCTGGATGTCCGCTTTCTGGCCGGGCCTGACTGCACCGAGGTCCTTGGCCGCGACCGTCATGTCCACCCACACCGTGGACAAATCGGCGATAACGAAAATCTTCGCGTCGCCCTGCACGGCTTCGCCCAGCGAGAGGNGTTTTTCGACCACCACGCCGTCGATCGGCGCGCGGATTTCGTAGCGCGTCAGCGCGCCGCCCGGTTGCCCTGCGCCACCCAGCGACGTCAGTTTCTGCCGCGCGTTCTGCATGGCGATTTCGGCTTCCTGCATGGCATGCTTCGCTTGCAGGTAATCCTGCTCGGCGGAAATTTTTTCTTCCCACAACTGCTTCTCACGCTCAAACGTCGTGCGCGTCAGCGCCAGGCGTTTTTGCGCCGCCAGCAGTTCGCTGCGCTGGTCGGCTAACGCCTGGCTGGAAATCACCGCCAGCAGTTGGCCTTTTTTCACCCGGTCGCCGGCATTGGCCGGCGAGGCCGCCACCNCCCCTGTCAGCAACGGCACCACATGCACCATGCGGTCTTCGTTCAGGCGAATCTCGCCGATTAGTTGCAGCACGGCATTGATCCGTGCCGGACCCGCAGCCAGCAGGCTCACGCCGTTTTGCTTGAGCTGCGCATCGCTCAGGCTCACCCGCGCTTCAACCTGGTCGTAGTCGAAGCGGTACGCCTTGCCGCCGGACTGCGCGGCGATCTCCACCTTGAACGAATGCGGCTCGACCACTTCGGCGNCGCCCTTGAGGTAATCGCCTACCTTGGCAAACCGGATGACCTGCGGTTCGCGCCCGAGACGATGCAGCGTGATGGCAACCTGGCTTGACGACGGATCGACCGGCTTGCCGTCGCGGTAGAGATAGACGCGAAATTCCGGCGGCACGCCCTGTTCGAAAATGGTCNCCTCCAGCCCGTAGCCGTTATCGTTAAACAGCTTGCCGCCGTGCGGGCCCTTGGCCGGACCGGCTTCTGCCGCATGTGGTTCTTCGTCGGCGTGATCCAGCGCTTCGGCATGGCTGTCTTGCCCGTGCTCGTCGCCAGCGGACTGCGGCTTACCCGTGCCGAGGATCAGCCCGGCCAGCACGACGCCGATCCCCAGGACAGCGGCAATGGATAGAGTCTGTTTCTTGTTCAGATTAGGTTTCATGTGGGCTCCTACTGCTGAGTGGCGGCTGGCGCCGTGATCGATTGGGNCGATGCCGTGCCGAGAATGCGATCGATTTCGGCTGCAGATCGATGCGCTTCGGCCAGTGCGCGCAGATATTGGGATTTGGCCTGGAATGAAGTGCGCTGGGCGTCCAGCACTTCGAGGAAATTGAATTTTCCCAACTCGAAGCCCTTCGTCGCGGCGTCGTAGGCGCTCTGTGCACCCGGCAGAATGTCCCGTTGCAGCGACGCCACCTCTTGGCGTGCCAAATTCAGGCGTTCATACGCAAGCGCCAGTTCGTTGGACAGGCGGATCTCGGTGGCAGNCAGTTCATCATGGGCCTTGTCGGTGCGGCGCAGCGCTTCAAGCAGGTTCCCTTGATTGCGATCAAAGATCGGGATCGGAATCGCAACGCCGAGGATCGCCTGGTTGAGATCCAGTTCTTCGATGCGTTTGCCACCCAGGCTGACAATCATGTCCGGAACGCTCCGGCTTCGTTCAACTTCCGCCAGCGATTGCCGACGATCGACCTCGATCCTGGCCCTTAGCAAATTGGGCGCGGTGGCGAGGCGCGCGTTCAGGTCTGCCATGGCGGGGAGCGGCGGCAGGGCTTCGGGGTCGCCTTCGGCGCGCTCGAAATGCGGTGACGAATTTCCCCAGGTGGCAGCCAGTCGGCGGCGTGCGGTCGTGACCTCGCTTGCTGCCTGCGCCTGCTCAACACGCACGGCGGCCTCGGCCACCCGCGCCCTGGTCTCTTCGACCGGGGACACCTTGCCAGCTATGACTCGCCGCGAGGCGGCACCGGTCGCGCGTTGCGCAAGTTCGACCGACGCCTGGGCAAGCCGCAGACGTTCCTGCGCAATCAGCACGTCAAAGAATGCCGCCGTCACCGCCGCACGAATTTCGGCACGTTTGGCATCCAACTCCAGGGATGCAGCATCGCGGCCGCGCTCGGCAGCTTCGATCCTGGCGCCACGCTTGCCGCCCAGTTCGATCGGCTGATTCAACTGCAGGGTTGTGGTCCGCGTCTCCCGGCGCGTGTCCTCGATCAAGGCCGAGAGTTCCGGATTGGGCCGGGCTTGTGCCTGGGTGATGGTGGCATCGAGCGCCTCCAGTTCGCGGCCCGCTGCTGACAAATCAGGGTTGGCGCCAAGCGCCAGTTCCAGTGCCGCATTCAGGGTAAGCGGGGCAGCCGATTCGCTGGCGCGCGGCGCGCCTTGTTCCAGACCGGTTTGCGGGATTTGCGCCCACGCCGCCAACGGCAGCGCGAGCAAGAATACGGATAGCGTAAGTCGCATGGTTTTCCTCGTGAAGAAATAACAGAACGAAGATCACCGGCGCGCGACAGCGGAACGCGGTTTGAAGCCGCGTTGAAGCAAACGCTCGCCGGTTCAGGCGCGCGCTAGAGGGGGACGGTCGAGAAGCAGGGGAGTGCGGGTAAAGAAGACAGCGGGCGGATGCAGAATCCGTCCGCCGGATGGCATCATGCCTGGTGTCAGGCCAGGCTCAGGGAGGATGAGTGAGAGGACATGATGGCAGTGTCCGCCATGATGCTCGTCATTATTGTGGTCGTTATCCGTACTACCGTTTGTGGCGTCGTGATTGGCATGCCCGGCATCGTGGTAGTCATGGTCGTAGGCGTGTATGCCTAGTGCAGCCACGTTTTTCCCCATGTGCCCATGCAGTCCTGCAGCCGCAGACCAGGCAAACTGAAGCGGAACGATAATCATGATGATCAGGGCAATGAAGCGGCGCATGCGGGGCATTGTACCGCGCCGGATGTTTTCACCAAGGGGGCTTTGCATGACTTGGCGTTTCGGCATGCTGATCTTTTAGTACCAAATGGTTCGCACTACTTCGCCAATGCAGGCAAGGTGATCTGGAAGCGGGTCTTCTGGTCGTAGGACGTCACGGTGATCGAGCCGCCATGCGCATCAACGATGGATTTGACGATTGCAAGCCCCAGCCCAGCCCCATCCCCCTTGCGTTGACGCGATGGATCGACACGGTAGAAGCGGTCGAACAGTTTGGTAAGGTGCTCTGCCGGAATTTCCGTGCCAGGGTTCTCTACAGAAACGGTGACTGCATCCCCATGCCTGCCCAGGGATACCCGCACGGTCTGGCCTGGCGGAGTGTGACGGATGGCGTTCGATATGAGGTTGCTGAGCGCACGCCGCAACATGAGTCGATCGCCCGAAACGGTAGCGGACCCTGTCTGGATAAGCGAAACAGCATGCTCTTCAGCCCAGGCATCAAAGTAATCAAACAAATCCTGTATTTCATGGGCTAGATCGACTTTCTCCAGGCCCGGTTTGAGGAGGCGGTTGTCAGTCTGGGCAAGGTAGAGCATGTCGCCGACCATCTGGGCCATGCGCTCATACTCCTCCAGGCTGGAATAAAGCACTTCCTTGTACTCGTCCTTGTTGCGTGCGCTGGAAAGCGCTACCTGGGCTTGGGTCATGAGGTTGGAAATGGGGGTGCGCAGTTCGTGCGCAATGTCAGAAGAGAACTCGGAGAGCCGCCGAAAGGAGTCGTCTAGGCGGGCCAGCATGGCGTTAAAGGCGGTCGCGAGGGGCTTGAGTTCCGTCGGCAGGCCCGTAGCCGACAGGCGGTCTGCCAGACGTTCGGCTGAAATACCGGCCACCATGTGGGTGACCTGACGCAAGGGGGAAAGCCCCCAGCGGGTGGCGATCCAGCCCAGGCCGGCGGTGGCCAGCGCGGCCAAGGCGATGGCGAGGGCCAGCACTGACCGGAATTTGTCCATGAAGACAATATGGTGCTGGATGTTCAGTGCCACAGCCACCGTATAAGGCTTGCCATTTCCTATGGTCATCGACATGGCCATGCCCCGGTAGTTCATCCCGGACTGTATCCACTGCTGCAAGGTGCCGGTGGTGCAGCCGGCTGGCTGGGCTTGGCACTCATTAAGCAATGTTTGTGGGAAATCGGCGCCCGAGGTGGCGAACCAGATCTCGCCCGTCGCATCCGTCACCACCACCGCGAGACCATGGTGGCCGACCAATGCGTCATCCAGTTGTTGGGGCAGAAGATCCAGGTCCTTCTGGCTGGAGGCGTGCATGAATAAATTCTGGATGAGTTCCAGCTTGCCATTGAGTTCGTGCCGATCGCCCTCCTCAAAATGGGCATCTACCACTTGTGTCAGGAAATAGCCTGTCGTCAGTAAGACCAGAGATGCGGCCACCGCGAAAAGCAGGCTGATCCGGGCAGTCAGTGACAGGGTTTTCATGGGGCCGCCTCTTCCGGCAAGGTTTCCAGCACGTAACCCATTCCCCGTACGGTGTGGATGAGTTTGGATTCAAAGCCTTCGTCGATCTTGGCCCGCAGGCGGCGCACCGCCACATCGATAACGTTGGTGTCGGAATCGAAATTCATGTCCCAGACCTGGGAAGCAATCAGGCTGCGCGGCAGCACTTCGCCCTTGCGGCGCAGAAACAGCTCCAGCAGGGCGAATTCCTTCGCCGTAAGTTCGATCTTGCGCCCCGCTCGTGTGGCTCGTCGCCGCAGCAGATCCAGTTCCAGGTCGGCAGTTTTGAGGGCGGCAGGTTCCAGTCCGGCATGCCCGCGGCGCACCAAGCTGCGCACCCGCGCCAGCAGCTCGGCAAAAGCAAAGGGTTTCACCAGATAACCATCGGCGCCCAGTTCCAGCCCCTTGACCCGGTCCTCGACCTGATCGCGCGCGGTCAGGAACAGCACCGGCATGGCGATTCCGGCCCGGCGCACGCCTTCGAGCACCTGCCAGCCATTGATGCCGGGCAGCATCACATCCAAGATCATCAGGTCGTAGTGCTCCGCCTTGGCGAGTTCCAGGCCATCCCAGCCGTCGCGCGCCAGGTCCGTGACGAAGCCGGCCTCAGTGAGCCCCTGC
>Ga0041910_1002328_pt1 | contig 13387 bp, 9 predicted proteins | sample ThiBio_1000_biof_FD_55015 | JGI IMG/M metagenome (GOLD analysis project Ga0041910, IMG submission 55015) | Wastewater bioreactor microbial communities from Cape Town, South Africa - Thiocy_expt_1000_biof | ecosystem: Engineered > Bioreactor > Thiocyanate-remediating > Anaerobic-Aerobic | place...
CTGACCGACGGCCAGGGCCGCACCGTCGACTTCCGCAACACCGTGATCGTGATGACGTCCAACCTCGGCAGCCAGATGATCCAGCAGATGGCGGGCGACGATTACCAGGTGGTGAAGCTCGCCGTGCTGGGCGAAGTGAAGTCCTACTTCCGCCCCGAGTTCATCAACCGCATCGACGAGGTCGTCGTGTTCCACGCGCTGAGCGAGCAACACATCGCCAGCATCGCGAAGATCCAGCTGCAAGGCCTGGAGCAGCGCCTGGCGCAGATGGAGATGAAGCTCGACGTCAGCGATGCGGCGCTGGCCGAAATCGCCAAGGCCGGCTTCGATCCGATCTACGGCGCGCGGCCGCTCAAACGTGCGATCCAGAGCGAACTCGAAAACGCGCTGGCGAAGGAAATCCTGTCCGGACGCTTCGGTCCCAAGGACACCATCCGGGTGGATGCGCAGGGCGGGGNGTTCAGCTTCGAGAAGGCGGCCATCGCTCAAGCAGCCTGACCGCTTGGCCGACAGGGAAAAGAGGGCGGAATCCGCTCTCTTTTTTTGAGGTAATGTACGGGAGGCTGTCGAAATCGAGCCGGCTCGTTCGTCGACCTGATATGCCACCCTGGCATATCACGCACTCACCTTGAAAGGAGAAGGACCCATGGCGACCCATACCGTCCAGCTTCACCGTGTGCTTCGAACGACGCCCGAGAAAATCTACCGGGCATTCCTCGACGCGGACGCACAGGCCAAATGGCTTCCACCGAACGGATTCACCGCAAAGGTCCACCACCTGGAGGCGAAAGTGGGCGGCACCTACAAGATGTCGTTCACGAACTTCAGCTCCGGGCACAGCCACCATTTTGGCGGCACCTATCTCGAGCTCGTGCCGAACGCACGCATTTGCTATTCGGATCAATTCGACGACCCTAATCTGGCGGGCGAGATGCGGACGACGGTCAGCCTGAAGCCCGTATCCTGCGGGACCGAGCTGAGCATCGTGCAGGAAGGCATCCCTGGCGCCATTCCCGTCGAGTCCTGCTATCTCGGCTGGCAGGAATCGCTTGCCCATCTGGCGGACCTCGTCGAGCCGGATATCCCGGATTAGCCCGGTCGCAGGGTTTCCGCCACGCGCCACACCCCCTAGAATGGCCTGACCTCTTTCCGTCAGGACCGTCTTGCCTGCTCGTCTTTTGAAAGCCTTGCTGCTGCTGGCCGCGCTGTGCGCGACGCCGGCGCACGCATTGACCGTGGAGGTGGATGCGCCCGACGCGCTGAAGGCGCTGCTGATGCAGCACCTCGAAACGGCCCGGGCGGCACGGTCGGGCGAGAAGCTGGATGCCGACGAAATTGCGCGGCTGCAGCGGCAGAGCGATCAGACGGCGCGCGATCTGCTGGCGACCGAAGGCTATTTCTCGCCCCAGGTGGAGAGCGCGGTGGAACGGGTGGGCGACGACTGGCGGGTGGATTACCGGATCGACCCTGGCACGCGCACCACGGTCCGCAACGTGGCGCTGGTTTTTGACGGCGCCCTGAACACGCGTGCCGACGCGGCCGGCCTGCGGGGGCGTATCGAGCGCAGCTTTTCGCTGAAGCAGGGCATGCCGTTTCGCCAGGCGGACTGGGACGCGGCCAAGCTGGCCGTCCTGCGGCCCTTGCTGGCGAGCCGGTATCCGGCGGCGCAACTGGTGGCGAGCGAGGCGCGCATCGATCCCGCCGCGCAGGCCGCCGACCTGACGCTGACGATCGACAGCGGACCGGCGTTTTTCTACGGCGAACCGGTAATCAGTGGCGCCCGGCGCTATCCCGAATCGATCATCCGCAATCTCAGCCCCGTCAAGCCCGGGAAACCGTTTCGCCAGCAGGACCTGCTCGACTACCAGATGGCGCTGGAAACGAGCGGCTATTACACGCACGCCACGGTCCGCGTCGAACCCGACCCTGCGCTGGCGGCGGCGGTGCCGATCCGGGTCGAGGTGGTGGAGCGGCCGGAAAAGCGCTTCAGCGTGGGCGCCGGGATGAGCACGGATACCGGTGCGCGGGTACAGGTGGGATGGCTGGCGCGCGACATCGCCGATCGCGGGTTGCGCCTCAAGCTCGATGCGCGCATCGAAACCACGCAACAATCCGGCGCGGCGGAACTCGCCTGGCCACGCACCTCCGCCGGCTACGAGAACAGTCTCGGGACACAGATCAAGCACGAGGACATCAAGGGCCAGAAGACCCGCTCTGTGCTGGCGGTGGCCAAGCGCAGCCGCACGCGCGGACAGATCGAGACCACGGNTTCACTGCAGTACCAGACCGAACAGCAGAGCATCGGCGACGTGGTCAATGAGCGCAACCAGGCACTGACCGCCAACTACGCGTGGACCCAGCGTACGGTGGGACGCGCGTTCTATCCCCGCCGGGGCCATGTGCTGACCCTGCAGGGGGGCGGGGCCGCAGCCGCCCTGCTGTCGGATACCAATTTCATTCGCCTCTACGGCCGCCACACCCAGTATTTCCCGGCCGGCGCCAACGGTCGGCTGGTCCTGCGCGGCGAGCTCGGCAGCGTGCTGGCAGATACGCGCGACGGCATTCCCACCGATTTCCTGTTCCGGGCCGGCGGCGACAATTCGGTGCGCGGCTACGCCTACCAGAGCCTGGGGCGCNCCCTTGCCGGCGGCGTGGCGTCGGTGCGTTACCTCGCCACCGGCAGTGTCGAGTACAACTATTTCTTCAACCGCGACTGGGGCATGGCGCTGTTCGTCGATGCCGGCGATGCGGCCGATACGCCGCGCCAGCTGTCGCCGGTGTTCGGCTACGGCGTCGGCGCGCGCTACCGCTCCCCGGTGGGGCCGGTGAATCTCGATCTGGCGTATGGCGAAGCCACCCGTCAATTCCGCCTGCATTTTTCGCTCGGGGTGTCGTTTTGAAGCGCGTGCTGAGAGGACTGGCCGCCCTGCTGGCAACGCTGGTTCTGCTGGTTGCCGTGGTGATCGGAATGGCGACGACGGACACGGGATTCCGCTGGCTGGGCGAGGCGGTGGTTTTCCTGGGCGGCGGGCGGCTGACCGTCGAGGGCGTGGACGGACATGTCGGCGTTCCCATCAACATCGCGAAATTCGTTTTCACGTCGGATACGAAGCGCGTCACACTCGAACAGGTCCGGCTGGAATGGCAGCCGCGCGCGCTGCTGCTGCGGCGGCTCCACATCGGCCTGCTGGCGGCGCAAACCGTACGGGTCGAGACCCTGAAGCCGGACCTGACACCTTCGACGCTGCCCGCCAGCCTGCGCCTGCCAGTCGACATGCACGTGGCCGCCTGGGACGTGGCGCATCTCGCTGTCGTCGATGGCGGGAGCACGCTCGACTTCAAGAACCTGCACGGACGCATCGACGACGATGGCGACCGCTATCGATTCACCGGCATGACGGCCACCACGCCCTGGGCGGATGTCGGCGGCCGGTTCGAGCTCGACAAGGACGCGCCGTTCAAGCTGCAGGGACGTTTCGACGCCGCGCGCCGCGACCCCATCCCGATCGGCGCTGCGCTCGACGTGCAGGGGCGGCTGGCAGCCATCGTCTTCCGGTTCGATGCCCAGGCCCGAAGCATGACCATGATGGTCAGCGGCGAAGCCGCGCCCTTCGCGCGCGTGCGTTTGCCCAGGCTGCTGGTGGTCGGGCAGGGCATCGACCCGCGCCTGTTCGCCGCGGGCGCGCCGCGTGCCGACCTGGCGTTTTCCGGCGTGTTCGAAGGCCAGCCGGGCGAGCGCCTGCTGGGCAGCTTCAGCCTCAGCAACCGGCTGGCCGGGCGGCTCGACCAGGACCGCCTGCCGCTCGCCAATCTGACCGGCGCAGTGGTGGGCGACAGCGTGCGGGCCGATTTCAGTGCACTGGCGATCGATCTGGGTGCGGCCGGACAACTGAACGGGAGCGGACAATGGCGCAACGGCCGCCTGAGCGTGAACCTGGACAGTCCACGCCTCAATCTCGCCGGGCTGCATCGCCAGTTGTATGCCACGCGCCTGCGGACGGCCTTGCAGCTGGAGGGTGATGCGACGCGCCAGACGCTTACGGCCGATGTCAGCGAAAGCTGGGGGCAAGGCCGCTTTACGCTGACGCACGCTGACGCGGTACTGCGTCTGGAGTCGGCGAGTTTTACCGGACAGGCGGGGCGCCTGACGGCAGAGGGCGCGCTCCATCTCGACGCCACGCGTGCCTTCAGCGCTGCGTTCGATGCCACGCAAATCAATCCGGCCCGTTTCGGCAAGTTTCCGCGCGGACGGCTCAACGCGCGCGGCCAGGCCAGCGGCGCCTTGTTGCCCATGCCGCGCGTGCAGGCACAGTTCAACCTGCCACCGGGCGACCTCGAAGGCCGTCCGGTGAGCGGACAGGGACGGCTGCGTTATGAAAACCGGCATCTCGTCGACGCTGACATCGATCTGGATCTGGCCGGCAACCGGGCAAAGCTGAAAGGCGCGTACGGCCGGGCGGGCGACCGGCTCGTCTGGGACGTCGATGCGCCGGCGCTGGCGCGCCTGANCCTGGGTCTGGCCGGGCGGCTGACCAGTCGCGGCAGCGCCAGCGGCGATCCTGCCCGCCTGGAGGTCGACGCGCAGCTCGCCGCCCGCAGCCTGCACCTGCCCGGCGACATCGCCGCCGAGTCCGTGGATCTGCGCATGAACATGCAGGCCGCCGACAACGGCACGTTCAACGGGCAGCTCGACGCGAGCGGAGTGCAACTGGCCGGGCAGCATCTGGACACTCTTCGGGCCATCCTGCAGGGGCGCCGCAATGCCCACACGCTGACGCTCGATGCCCGCTTGCCGGCGTGGCGGTTGACCGCGAACCTGGCAGGCGGCCTGGATGCGAATCAGGTGTGGCGCGGACAATTGAACCAGGCCGAGGTGCAGGGCGACTGGCCAACGAAACTGGTGGCCCCGGCCCACCTGCTGCTGTCGAGCGAACGACAGCAGGTGAACGATCTGGCGCTGACCGTGGCAGGCGGCCGGCTGACGGTCGAACGCTTCGATCGCCAGGGCGCGCATCTGGCCAGCCGCGGCACGCTTGCCAATCTGCCGCTGGCCCCCGTGCTCGCGCTGTTGGAGACGGCGCCGCCTTTCACCACCGACCTGCGCGTGAACGGCGACTGGGACCTGCGCGCGGGCGAGTCGCTCGATGGCCGGCTGCAGCTGCGTCGCCAGTCCGGCGATGTGCGGCTGACCGATCCGGCGCTGGCCATGGGGTTGACCGCCCTCACGCTCGATGTCGATGCGGCCGGCAGCCAGGCCCATCTTCGGCTCGCCGCCGACACGCACGAGGCAGGACAGTTGCGTCTGGATGGCCGGGGCATGCTGGCCCGCACGGAGACCGCATTCACCCTGTCGCGCAGCGCGCCGCTGACGTGGAATGCCCAGTTCGACGTGCCGGACCTGCGACTGTTGAAGCCGTTCATTCCGGTCGGCATCCGCGCCGATGCCCGCGTCAATGCGCAGTTGAGCGGCAGCGGCAGCCTGGCGGCACCGCGCATCGACGGCCGGGNTGCCGCCGACGCCATCCGTTTCTCCATGCCGGAGCAGGGCGTGGCGATCACCGACGGCACGCTCAAGCTCCAGTTGACGGACGACCGGGTCCTGGTGCAGGAGGGCGTGCTGAAAGGCACCAGCGGCCGCATCGTGGTGAGCGGCGACGCCCAGCTGAAAAACCCGCAGGCCGGGCTCACGCTCACGTTCGAGAAATTTGCGGCGACCAACCGCAGCGACCGCCGCGTGACCGTATCCGGCACGACCCGGCTCAACCTCGACCAGAAACGCCTGCAACTCACTGGCGAGCTCACCGCCGACCGGGCCCGTCTGGAAATGCCCGAGGCGAGTCGTCCCGAATTGTCGAGCGATGTCGTCGTCATCGGCCGGCCGCCGCGCGAGAAGCCGGTGGCCCAGCGTTTCCCGCTGGCGCTCGATCTGACGCTCAAGCTGGGCGACGACTTTCTGTTCAAGGGCGCCGGGCTCGACGCGCGGCTGGGTGGCCAGCTGCGCGTGTTCACCGTGAATCAGGCCCTGCGCGGCGACGGCACGATCCAGGTGGAGAAAGGGCGCTACGCCGCCTATGCGCAGACGCTGGACATCGAGCGCGGCGTCCTGCGCTTTGCCGGACCCATCGACAATCCCGGGCTCGACGTGCTGGCGGTACGCAAGACACCGGACGTGAAAGTGGGCGTACAGGTGGGCGGCACGGTGCAGCGTCCGCTGGTGACGCTCTATTCCGATCCGGCCATGCCCGACACGGAGAAGCTCGCCTGGCTGGTGCTGGGGCACGGCCTGGAAAACAGCGGCCAGCAGGAGTTCGTCTTGCTGCAGGTGGCGGCAGGCGCCTTGCTGAGTCAGGCCGAGTCCGTGAACCTGCAGGCGAAGATGGCGGAAACCCTGGGCATCGACAGCTTCGACGTACGCGCGGGCAGCAGCGAATCCCTGACCAGCACCGTGGTCAGCGTCGGCAAGCGTTTGTCCTCGCGCGCGACGCTGAGCTACGAGCAGAGCCTCGACGGCCTGAGCCAGGTGGTCAAGGTGCTCTACCAGTTGTCCACGCACGTGCGGCTCGAAGCGCAGGCCGGACAGCCCAGCAGCTTCGATGCGTTCTATACCCGGGAATACGACTGAACAGATCAAATCCCGATGGTAGAATCGGGCGCATGTTAGAAGTTCGCATCGCCGCCATGAGTATTCCGTTCCGTTCGCCTGTCCTGCCCGGAGGCTGCCGCTGATGCGTATCCTGCTATCCAACGACGACGGTTACTTCGCTCCCGGCCTGGCCGCGCTGGCACAGGCGCTCGCACCGCTCGCCGACATCACCGTGGTGGCGCCCGAACGCGACCGCAGCGGCGCGTCCAATTCGCTCACGCTCGACCGTCCACTGATGCTGCGCCAGGCGCCGGGCGGCTTCTACTATGTCAACGGCACGCCGACCGATTGCGTTCATCTGGCCGTCACCGGCATGCTGGACCATATGCCCGACATGGTGATTTCAGGCATCAACCACGGCGCCAACATGGGCGACGACACGATTTATTCCGGCACGGTCGCGGCCGCCACCGAAGGCTATCTGCTGGGTATCCCGTCGATTGCAGTCTCGCTGGCCAGCCACAATGCGCGCCACTTCGACACGGCCGCGCGCGTGGTCGCCGACCTGGTGCAACGCATCCAGACGCGGCCGCCGACCGAACCGATGCTGCTCAATGTCAACGTCCCGGACTGTGCCACTGCCGAATTGAATGGCGTCTCCGTGACCCGGCTGGGCAAGCGCCACAAGGCCGAGTCGGTGGTGAAGACGACCAACCCGCGCGGGCAGACGGTGTATTGGGTGGGCGCTGCCGGCGCGGCGCAGGATGCGGGCGAAGGCACCGATTTCCATGCCGTCGCCAATGACCGGGTTTCGATCACTCCGCTGCAAATGGATCTCACCCGTTTCAGCCAGATGGACAGCGTGAACGCATGGCTGAAACCCTGAATCCCCGTGCCGGCATCGGCATGACCTCGGCGCGTACGCGCGGCCGCATGATCGAGCGCCTGCGCGAGCAGGGCATCAAGGATGAAATGGTGCTGGCGGCGATGGGCAGTGTGCCGCGCCACCTATATGTCGACCAGGCCCTGGAGTCGCGCGCCTACGAAGACACGGCCCTGCCGATCGGTTTCGGGCAGACGATTTCCAATCCCTATATCGTGGCACGCATGGCCGAACTGGCGCGGCACGGCGAGAACGGACATGGCCACGAACTGGGCCGCGTGCTCGAAATCGGACTGGGTTGCGGCTACCAAGCGGCGGTCCTGGGCAAGCTGGCGCGCGAAGNGGTATCGATGGAACGCATCGCGGCACTGGTCGGCAAGACCCGGGTGCGTTTGCGGGAATTGCGGGTCAACAACGTCAAACCCAAGCATGGCGACGGGATGACGGGCGCCCGGGATTTTGCGCCGTTCGATGCCATCGTGATCGCGGCCGCGTTTGCGGAAGTGCCGCACGTCCTGCTGGAGCAACTGGCCGACGGCGGACGTCTGGTGATGCCGCTCGGCAACGCCACGCAGACGCTGTGCGTGATGGAACGCCAGGGCGAGTCGTTCACCGAACGCATGCTCGAAGGCGTGAAGTTCGTTCCCCTGCTGCCGGGAGTGGCGTAATGCGCCAGGCTGTGGGACGCCGTGCCGCCTGGCTGGGTTTGATGCTGCTGGGACTGGCGGGTTGCACGTCGCCCGGGATGGCACCGGTGGATGAGCGGTCGCCGGCGCATCGCACCGTGAAGTCCGAGGGTGCGCGCCCGGCCACGCCGCAGATCGCGCCGTCCACCAATGGCCTGCATACCGTGCAGCGTGGCGACACGCTGTATGCCATCGCCTTTGCCAACGGCCTCGACTATCGCGAGATCGCCATCTGGAACCAGCTCGAATCCGCCGACCGCATTCTGGTCGGCCAGGTGTTGCGGCTCACGCCGCCGACTGACGCTGTCGAGATCAAGCCGCTCGACGACGAACCCGCGCCGAGCGCCCGGCCGCTGACCGATCCGCCCGTGCTGCGCGAACCGCAGGCGCAGTTGCTGACCTNCTCCGACGCCAACTGGGCCCAGGTGTCCGGCGCCCGCCCGGCCACGCCGCCCGCGCCCGTTGCGGCCAGCCCGACGCCCGCAGCCCCCGTCCCGGCTACCGCGCCGCCGGCGCCAACGCCCGCGGCCTCCGCCAGCGCGTCGGTCGACACCTGGCTGTGGCCGGTGGACGGTACGCTGATCGGCCGCTTCGGTGCGGCGGGCGGCAAGGGGATCGACATCGCCGGCGCGCGCAATACGCCGGTGAGGGCCGTGGCGGCGGGCAAGGTGGTATACAGTGGCAGCGGCCTGCGCGGCTATGGACGCCTGCTCATCGTCAAGCATGCCGGCGAATTCCTGTCGGCCTATGCGCACAACGAAACCATCCTGGTGAAAGAGGGNGACATGGTGACGGCCGGACAGAAGATCGCCCTGATGGGCGACAGCGATGCCGATCGGGTCAAACTGCATTTTGAAATCCGCCGTTATGGCAAACCACTCGATCCCTTGACCTATTTGCCGGAGCGCTCATGAGCCGCGAACCCAGCGACGAATCCGATGACCTGACCCCCGAGCAATCTGAAGCCGACCTGGAGCAGCAGACCGCCGCGGATACCAACGAGGAGTTGGCATCGGCCATCCTCGACGAGCCGCAGGTCGACGTCACCCAGCTGTATCTCAATGAAATCGGGCTGGCACCGCTGCTGACCGCCGAGGAGGAAGTCGCCCTGGCGCGGCGCACCGTGCAGGGAGATTTCGAGGCACGGCAGACCATGATCGAGCGCAACCTGCGCCTGGTGGTGAACATCGCCAAGCATTATTCCAACCGCGGGCTGACGCTGCTCGACCTGGTGGAAGAAGGCAACCTCGGCCTCATCCATGCGCTGGAGAAATTCGATCCCGAGCGCGGTTTCCGTTTCTCGACCTATGCCACCTGGTGGATACGCCAGAACATCGAGCGCGCGATCATGAACCAGTCGCGTACCATCCGTCTGCCGGTGCACATCATCAAGGAACTCAACATCTACCTGCGGGCGAAGCGGCATCTGGAAACGCATGGCATCACCGATGCCAGCGCAGACGACATCGCCGCGTTGACCGGGCATGCAGTCGAGGACGTCCGTCGCATCATGCAGCTGAACGAGCGGGTCGCCTCGCTCGACGCGCCGCTCGACGTCGATCCCACACTGTCGCTCGGCGAGGCGATCGCCGACGACAACGCGCACCTGCCGGACGAGATGCTGCAGCTCGAGGAAATCGAGCACCACGTCCACGAATGGCTGACCCAACTCAACGACAAGCAGCGCTGGGTGATCGAGCGCCGTTTCGGCCTGAACAACTGCGAGGCCTGCACGCTGGAAGACCTGGCACTCGAACTGCAGGTCACCCGCGAGCGCGTGCGGCAGATCCAGATGGAATCCCTGCGTGTGCTGCGGCAGCTTCTGCGGCGGCGCGGCGTATCCAAGGACGAGCTGTTCTGACCCGGACCCGCGTGCCTTTGCCATGATCGACTGGGCGCAGATCGACACCGTCTTCCTCGACATGGACGGCACGCTGCTCGACCTCCATTTCGACAACCATTTCTGGCTCGAGCACATGCCGCGGCGCTATGCCGAATACCACGGCCTCGCGCCGGAAACGGCACGCGCGCATCTCAACGCGCATTACGCCCGCCATGCCGGCACCCTCAACTGGTATTGCCTGGATTTCTGGAGCAGCGAACTCGCGCTCGACATCGTGCAGCTGAAGGAAGAGGTCGCGCACCTGATCGCGGTTCGCCCGGACGTGCCGGCGTTCCTGCAGGCGGTGCGCGCAGCGGGCCGCAGGATGGTGATGGTGACCAATGCCCATCCCAAGAGCCTCGGCCTGAAAATGCGCGAGACCCGCATCGACACCTATTTTGATGCCTTGCTCTCGTCGCACCAGGTCGGCCTGCCCAAGGAGCATCCTGATTTCTGGCAGGGTTTGCAGGCGGTCGAACCGTTCGACAAGACGCGTACCCTGTTCGTCGACGACAGCCTGCCGGTGCTGGAGAGCGCGCAGGCTTACGGGATGCACAACTGCTGGCGGTGTGCAATCCGGATTCGCGGCAGCCGCACAAGGATTGCGGGGCGTTTCAGGCGATTACGAGTTTCGAGCAGGTGATGCCGGGGTGAGCGGGATGGGCCTTGCTGCCCGTGTTTGATTGCTGATCGAATAGAGTGCCACACTCAATCCAGTTCGCCCTGAGCTTGTCGGGGGGGCGCCGCACAGTGGCGGGAACTCACCGGCGCCCCTCTTGCAGAGGCTGTCGAAGCCTGTCCTGAGCTTGTCGAAGCCACTTCACCCCGCACCGTTCGCGCTGAGCCTGTCGAAGCGCTGTTCGGAGTAGTGAAGGCTTTCGCAGGACGGCTGACCGTTGGCCGGGGGTAGCCCGGCAGCTAGTTACTTTTCTTGTCTCGCCAAGAAAAGTAACCAAAAGAAGGCGNCCCCGACAGTCCCGAATTCCCGAAGATCAAGCGCGTCGGGTGGGCGGCAAAGAACTCGCCCCGCTTTTGTTATGCCTTTTTGATTTTTGTGAGCGGGGCTCAAACACCTTCGCCGCTGATCCACCCGACACACTTGATCTTCGGCGGGGCTGTAAGGGGAGGAAAGTCAAAACCAGTTTGCCAATGCGCAATCATCACGAACCGAGTTGAATGCTTCGCATCGGCGCTGTTGCGTCCACACCCAAGCACTCAATCCGTCCTGTCATTACGGACCTGGTTTGGCTTTTCCCCCTCACAGACCCGCCGGAAATCTAACCTGCCGGGCGGATCAGCGGCGAAGGTGTTTGAGCCCCGCCCACAAAAAACCAATTAAAAACAGCAAGGCGGGGCGAGTTCTTCGCTGCCCGTCCGGCAGGTTCGATTTCCGGGAATTCGGGACTGTCGGGGTCGCCTTTCTTTGGTTCCTTTCTTTGGCGAGACAAAGAAAGGAACTTGCCGCCGGGCAACCCCCGGCCAACAGTCAGCCGTCCTGCGAAAGCCTTCACTACTCCGAACAGCGCTTCGACAGGCTCAGCGCGAACGGTGCGGGGTGAAGTCGGCTTCGACAAGCTCAGGGCGAACGGCGCCAAGCCCGCTCAAACCGGTTCGATCAGCAACGCCGCCCCCNCCCTCCGCCCCTCTCCCGCCAGGATGTTGTAGGTACGGCACAGCGCCCCGATGTCCATCACCTCCAGCCCGATGCGTGCCTCCACCAGCGCACGCGTCAGCGAAGGGNGGGGAAAACGCAGCCGGGTGCCGGTGCCCAGCAGCAGGATGTCGAGCTCGCGTTGTGCCACCCATTCGAAATGCGCGGCGGTCAGGGCGTCGAAACCGAGACCGGCCCAGGGGGCGATCTCGATGCCGCGGGCGCTCAGCAACAGGCTGGCGTCATGGCGATGGCCGTTGATGAGGACGTGGTCTTCGCCATAGCCGGTGAACAACAACTGGNCGACATCGGTGTTGAGGTGCAGTTTCATGCTGAAACCTTAGCAGATTCCAGCCGGGCGGTAAGCCGTCGTGCGCCCGTTCATGCGCCGTAGCGCCCGGTTTTGTTTGCCGGGGGAGGGCGCCTCCGGTAAAATCGGGCGTTTCCCAAGGTGTTGTTTTGCCTTGATTTTACGCAGGTTGNCCAGGAAGACCGCCGTGACGGCTGACAACAAACCACGCTTACGCACCATCCACAAATCGTCCAAGCTCGACAATGTCTGCTACGACATCCGTGGCCCCGTGCTGGCGCGCGCACGGCAGATGGAGGAAGAGGGGCAGCGCATCATCAAGCTGAACATCGGCAATCCTGCACCGTTCAATTTCGAGTCGCCCGAGGAAATCGTCCAGGACGTGATCCTCAACCTGCCGAACGCGTCGGGCTACAGCGANTCCAAGGGCCTGTTCTCGGCNCGCAAGGCGATCATGCACGAGACCCAGCGCAAGGGCATCGCCGGGGTGACGATCGACGATATCTTCGTCGGCAACGGTGTCTCCGAGCTGATCGTGATGGCGATGCAGGCATTGCTGGACAACGGCGACGAAGTACTGGTGCCGGCACCCGACTATCCGCTGTGGACGGCGGCGGTAAGTCTGGGCGGCGGCAAGCCGCGTCACTATCTGTGCGATGAGGGCGCCGGCTGGCTGCCCGACCTGGACGACATCCGGGCCAAGATCACGTCCAGCACACGTGCGATCGTCCTCATCAACCCGAACAACCCTACCGGCGCGCTGTATCCGAACGAACTGCTGCTGGAAATCCTTGAGATCGCGCGGCAGCATCAGCTGATCGTGTACGCCGACGAAATCTACGACAAGGTATTGTACGACGGCGTGGTGCACACCTCGATCGCCTCGCTGGCCGACGACGTGCTGGTCGTCACCTTCAACGGCCTGTCGAAGAACTATCGGGCCTGCGGCTACCGCTCGGGCTGGCTGATCGTGTCGGGCGACAAACGCCACGCCAGGGATTACCTGGAAGGGCTCAACATGCTGGCGTCGATGCGCCTGTGTGCCAACGTGCCGGGGCAGCATGCGATCCAGACCGCGCTAGGGGGCTACCAGAGCATCAACGATCTGGTCGTGCCCGGCGGACGGCTGGCGCGTCAGCGCGATCTGGCGCACGAACTGCTTACCCTGATTCCCGGCGTGACCTGCGTCAAGCCCAAGGCGGCGATGTACATGTTTCCGCGCCTCGATCCCAAGCTGTATCCCATCCACGACGACCAGAAATTCATCCTCGGCCTGCTGGAAGAGGAGCGCGTGCTGGTCGTACAGGGAACCGGCTTCAACTGGCCGCAGCCGGATCACATCCGCGTGGTGTTCCTGCCGCACGAGGAAGATCTGACCGAAGCGATTTCGCG
>Ga0041910_1002345_pt1 | contig 13275 bp, 7 predicted proteins | sample ThiBio_1000_biof_FD_55015 | JGI IMG/M metagenome (GOLD analysis project Ga0041910, IMG submission 55015) | Wastewater bioreactor microbial communities from Cape Town, South Africa - Thiocy_expt_1000_biof | ecosystem: Engineered > Bioreactor > Thiocyanate-remediating > Anaerobic-Aerobic | place...
TTGAGGGTGGATGCGCAGGGGGTGTGGCTGGCGACGCGTCGTTTGCATGAGGGGCGGTTCTGCTGGGTGTCGGCGCTTGAACCGATGGCCTCGTTGACGCGCCGGCAATTCCGCTGGCTGTGCGCCGGTGTGGACTGGCAACGACTGAGTGCATCGTTGCCTCTTGAAATGCAGGTGTGAACCGTTACGCTGCACGATCATGGATCGCGCAGCGCTCAACGCCATTTCGGACGTCCAAACGCTGCAAGCGATGGTGCTTGAGCAGCAGGCGCTGATTGCCGTCCACGAACGCACCATCGCCCAGCGTGACCACGCCATTGCGTACAAGGACGCGAAGATCAGCCAGCTCACGCACGAGATCGCGCGATTGCGCCGCGTGCAGTTTGCGGCCAAGTCCGAGCGCATGGATCCGGCCCAGCGTGAACTGTTCGACGAGGCGATGGCGGCGGATATCGCGGCGCTGGAGAGCGAGCTGGAAGCCCTGCGTGAACCGGCCAAGCCGGCAGCCCGTAGCGCGCCCAGACCCGCCCGCCGCCCCTTGCCGCCCGAGTTGCCGCGCATCGAGACGATCCACGAGCCGGCCTCGTGCGATTGCGCCACCTGCGGCGCGGCGCTGGTGAAGATCGGCGAGCACGTCAGCGAGAAGCTGGACATCGAGCCGATGACCTTCTTCGTGCGCCGTGATGTCCACCCCCAGTACGCCTGCCGCCGCTGCGAGACGATCGTCGCCGAGCCGGTGGCACCCGCCATTCTCGACCGGGGCATCGTCGCGCCGGGCCTGCTGGCCCAGGTCGCGATCCAGAAGTACACCGATCATCTTCCGCTCCATCGGCAGGAAGCGATCTTTGCCCGCGCCGGCATCACGCTGTCGCGCACCACTCTGGCCGAATGGATCGGCGCCGTCGGCGTGGCCCTGCAACCGCTGGTGGATGTGCTGCGCACGCGCCTGCTGCAGTCGCCCGTACTGCATGCCGACGAAACCCCGGTCGCCCAGCTCGACCCCGGCGCCGGCAAGACCAGGCGAGCTTACCTGTTCGCCTACGCTGGCCATGGATGGCCGAGTGCCGCAAGCGCAGGAGGCGCAGGAGCGGCCCGCTGCCCCGGGGCGCAACCCATCGTCCTGTTCGACTACTGCGCCAGTCGCGCGGGCAGGCACGCCGCCGCGTTCCTCGACACCTGGCGCGGGGCGCTGATGGTCGATGATTACAGCGGCTACAAGGCCCTGTTTGCCGCCGGCGTCACCGAGCTGGCCTGTTGGGCGCATGCGCGGCGCAGCTTTGTCGACGCTCACAAGGCCAGCGGCAGTCCGCTGGCGAAGGAAGCGATCGACCGCATCGGCGAGCTCTACGTCATCGAAGCCAAGCTGCGCGATCTCGACGATGCCACTCGCCTGCGTGAGCGACGAAAACATCTCGCGCCGCGACTGGACACCTTCAAACGCTGGCTGGATGAGCTCCAGCCCAAGGTTCTGGGCAACAGCGGCCTGAGCCGTGCCATCCACTACACCCTTCGACGCTGGGGCGCCCTCGTGCGCGTGCTCGACGAGGGGGCTTGGCCGATCGACAACAATCCTGTCGAAAATGCCATCCGGCCCGTCGCCGTCGGCCGCAAGAACTGGCTCTTCGCCGGCTCCGAAAGCGCCGGCCGACGTGCGGCGGCCATCATGAGTCTCCTCGCCACCGTCAAGGCCAACGGCCTCGAACCCCATGCCTGGCTCACGGATACCCTCACGCGGCTGCCCACGACCAAAGATCGCGACATCGACAGCCTGCTCCCGCTGGCATAACTTGGGGCGACTTCACAGGTGCCGTGGGCGGACGCTTACCCTTTTCAGGATTCGCGGCACGACAATATGCGCCCACAGGAAATTGTCGTACGTTCGGCGACAGCGGATCTCAAGGTGATGCACGGCGGATTCAACCTTGAAGTGCAGCACCATCAACGTTGAGGTGGCGCAGGTGCCATAGCCTGCGCAGCTTTACCGCCAAGTGGAACTGCACATGAGCTACACCTGAGCCAGAGCGAACGCTACCAGATTCAGTGGCTGAAGAAGGCAGGTTTCCCGCTTCGGCAGATCGCCCGTGAGATGGGCCGAGCCGAAATCACCATCAGTCGGGAGCTGCGGCGCAATGCGCGCCCGCAAGGCGACTACGAGTCGCGCTCGGCGCACCGGTCGAGCGTCCATCGCCGGCACGCCGCCAGCAGCCTGCCACGCATTGGCGAAGCGACATGTTGCAGGTGGAGAATCGCCTTCGCGAAGACTGGAGTCCCGACCAGATTGCCGGCCACGGAGAGGTGGCGGTCAGTCGCGAACGCATCTACCAGCACATTGCCAATGATCGCCGGCGGGGCGGCACGTTGTAGGAGCACCTGCGCCGGCGCAAGCGACGACGACGCCACCGCTGCGGAGCCCCCAGACAGCGCCAGCGCTTTCACGGTCGCCGCATTGCTGAGCGGCCAGCGGGTATTGAGACACGTTGGCGCGTCGGCGACTGGGAGAGTGACACCATCGTTGGTCAGGGAACCACCCGCCTAGCCACTTTGGCTGACAGAAAGTCCGGCCTCACCCGAATCCGGCGCGTACCCAACGGCGAGGCCAGGACGGCGGCGCGAGCCGTCATTCACGCGCTGCATCCGCTGGCTGCTCGTGTCCACACGGTAACGTGGGACAACAGCAGCGAGTTCGCCGAACACGCGCTCATCGACGTCGCGCTGACAGCCAAGAGCTACTTTACCGATCCGTACTCGTCGTGGCAACGCGGTACCAACGAGAACGGCAACGGCCTCCTTCGGCAGTACTTTCCCAAAGGCTGCGATTTGGCCGCCTTCGACGACGCCTTCATCCAGTACGTCGAAGACAAACTCAACAGCAGGCCACGCAAGCGGCTAGGCTATCGCACTCCGCAAGAAGTGTTCGAGCGGTCGTTCAAACGCGCTGCGCTTCGGAGTTGAATCCGCCCCGTGTCAACCCCACCAAACGCGAGAGAGCCACAAAAAGCGGGGTGATTTACGTAATAAAATCACCCCGCCCACTCAACGATCAACTGTTGATTACGACATTACTTCTGGCAGGCGACACAGCCGGTAGGGCAGCGGCTTCCCACAGTACCACCACCAGCACCGCCCACTTCATCAAGCAGACTTTCGTCCAGAGTCATCATGTCAGCCGGATTCGCTGCCCCGGCCCCACTCTCGTCAGAAAGCGATACATCACGACCAGCAACTTTCCATGAGCGGATAAGCTTGGAAGCTTTCATGTTTGACCTTCCTTTTTCTGTGATTGACATGGCCTGATGTGGTAAATCCTCAATCCGCAGGCCTTCGGACCAAGATCTAATTACATTAATTCACCGCCCTATCATTTAGCCAATTCCAACGAAAGTATATTGGGAACGTCATCACAAGTATGCAACATACCCCAGGCGATCCCCGCGCCGCCCGTAAGGACCCCTGGCGAGAATAGCTCAGTAAGCGCATTAGAATATATACCGTCGCCACACAACAAGTCCCCAGCCGACTTCTGTGAAATCTGAAATTTGGCAAACTGCCGTATTTCCTCCGCCAGGCCCAGCTCACGCTTACTTATGATCTTATCAAGAATCATCTGATTTCCCAACCGACCGTGACACAAACTGCCATTATCGACATATGATAGATTGCTGGTAACTTCGATGAGATTTTTACAGTCGGCCATGATTGAATTTCGCCGGACGTGATTCGGGGGGATATTCGCTATGCATTGCATACGTCCCTGAATGAGCCCGCTCAAACCGCGGCACCAGGAGAGCGGCGGGATCTTGTCACTGTTACCGTCAGGCTTCTCGGCTCGCCCATACTTTATCGTCCATTCGAGGCTCTCCCTTTCTATTGCACTACTGGCAAGTTCGAATAAATCCGGTCTGTCCAGTAATCGACCTGCAGCGCAAAGAGCGGCCGCAATTCCGGCCGACCCATGCGCAAATCCAATATCATCAATGGATTTTAATGCCATTTGCCAGGTAGGACGGCCTGACACCAGGTTGGTCGACTGCACAAGACGTGTCGCACAAAAGTCAACTCGTTCGCTAATAAGATCAACGCCGTAGGAAGGTAATGAGGAGTGAGAGCTCAGGTTGGCGAGAAACAAGATAGCACCAGCTGCCCCGCCGATGATATCTAAATCATCCCTATAGCGATTGAAATCCAACTTCTCTAAGTGCCTCCAAGCAGCATCAAAGATGTCCCTACGATCGAGCAGAATTCCAACATTAGCAAACGTATATGTGTAACCAAGAGCGCCAGTAAACACCCCCAGCGACTCCATATTCTGGAGCCCGTGCGCACTCCACCTGCTAACCGTATTCAAAACGTCGACCGACGTTTTCGCAAATTGGGGCCTCGAAAAAATTTTCGCCGCTAGCGCCAGATAAAGGGCAACCCCGAGTTGCCCCGAATATACATCAAGCACACCCGCGGACCAAGTGAGCTCTCTTTCTCTCATCGACATAGAACATAGCCAATAGACGTCATCACGCCTGCGCGCCACAGCGGCATGAATCTTTTTGGTTATTTCGAGTGCCATCTCCCTTGGTGTAGGTGTATTAAAATTGTGTCCGGATTCGGCGATCGGATACCTTTCACCAAAAAGCCGTTTGATGAGTGATGACTGACGAATTACTTCGCACTCATCGATTCCCAACAACTGGCAACGCACGACAGAACGCGCACTTGGCAGGCGGCACGGTAACTGCCTACCTTTGGAATCGTGGATCACATCCTGCTCAAAGCGGCGCCAAAATAGCGGTATATTTAAACAGCTCAACTCATCCCTTTCACAGTCCAACAGTACATTGAGCCTCTCGGTATCCGGGAGGGTCCTATAAAGTCGTTCAAATGATGCGCAGCGAAACAATTCATGCCGCATCAGGTTAGGGTGAAGAGAATTCATAGCAAGATTGTAGTAGAGCACCGTCGGCCTTAGCAGCACTCTGACTATCGCGTCACGAAAGAAAGCGTCAAGCCCTGATGCCCCAAGTAGGAATGCCTTATGAGTTACGATCGTTCGAGCTGCCTGCTCGAATCCAACGACTAGCTCACGCAAGTAATCTGTCGGATTTAAGACCACCTTGCCACGGCGCGGCAAATGCTTAACATAGTTAGCCTCGACGAGCATTTCTTGGAGACGCGGCGCGTCCGGGGTATCAACAAGCTGCATGATTCGTGATTTAGGTTGACGTGCGCTCGTTGCCGAGATGCCACCAACTTCCTCTATTCGCTGCCCATACATAGGAACGCCGAAGGGCAATTGCAGCATCATATTCACGGACATTGGCCATGTTGGATTGATGGCATCACCGACCAATACGTTACCCTGAGGATGAAAAAGTGTTTCTACATCAACATAAATGGGATCGGCACCCGACGCGATGACGTTTTCCATGTGCATGTCGGTTGCGTGCAGTGCATAGAAGATGGCCAAGAACTTGCCTTGGCGCCGATAGAATGCGCGACTCTGTTCATCCGTTTCGTGTGGGCTTGATTCAATGAATTCAGCCCAGCCATAGGCCTCCTGGGAGACGACCTTAGCAGCGCGAAGCGGGTCCTCCGGCAGAATTCCGTTAAGCCACCCAAGCAACTGGCTGAAGCCCACTTCGACGCCAAGCGACCTGGGCTTATAGACCAACTTCCTATTATTCGAAAGAATAACAATGATGACTGCGCGACCGCCGCAATGCCTATCGCCTTGACTTTCCTCCCAACCCTCCAAGTGGCCCTCAAATTGGGTCCAATTGAACGTGTCGCAAAGTTGCCGATAGTCGTGCATCAAGCGGCTCAGAAATTCACACGTGGTCGTGCGCCATTCATGAATCGCATTGATCACGAGAGGTAGAATGACTGGATACTCAGTCAGCACTTCACTTCTAACTTTCCGCTTGGATAATAGCAGGTAAAACGATTTCGCGCGCAGATCGCCAGTTAATCCATGAAGCTTCCTTTTCAGAAGCGCCACATTTTGTTCGAGTACGCACACTCCCTGTATAATCTCAAACAGCCGCGACGCCAGTGTCGCCGCAGCGCGGTCGAGCAATTTTTTGTGATCCTTCAGGATTTCGCCCCCCGCACACTTGGACATCTCCATGAAATCATCATGAAAATCGTTCAATGCCGCACCAAACCAAGGCTTAACTAGAGCCAAAAATCCAAATTTTCCAGAGGTAAATCGAACCAGAGCATCTTCGGCCCAGTCGTTCAATGGCCTAACAACTGGGTCCGGGTGTTTATCGCGCATCATCCTACTTAAGCGGGAATGACTGGGTGCAGCGAGCGCAAATTCTAACTCCTGCTCAGTGCAATCGACTTCAAGAAGGCGATTATAAAAATAGCTACCCGTATTAAATGGTTTCCGGCTCTTCCATTGCGCAATTATCCGGCGAGCGCGCGCCCGGGCCCGAGCCCCAATCCTAACTTCCGGGTGCCTTCTAGCAAAGTCACGCCATTCCCGCAGAGACATAGTTCGCCGTAAGCTTATGACGGCCCCTTGCTTTAGCAAACGCTTGATGTTGATCGGTGGGGTGACGTGTCCAAGCATTTTTAATCTCTTCATCAACAGCGGAAGTTACGCGAGTCAAGTGATCGCTAGCAGCCCAAGCGCGCCCTAGTGCTCTGCTATTCTCTCGACGGCTCGCGGCTCAAACCTAAATTTCCAGACGCGGTGCCCGCGCCTGTCATACTGCCGTTTCCCTACCGTGTTGGCTCAACCTCCTAATTTCGGCCTATCCGGCCGCGCACCAAAGAATCGGCCTATTAAGTTACTGTCGCCTTGCCGTCAGCGATGGTTATTGATCTTCCCATTGCAGAAATCGTTTCCGGCCGATGGGCAATAACAATACGTGTCATGTTGAGTTGCTGCACGGCCGCATTGACCAATCGTTCACGCTCCACATCCAGATGGCTCGTCGCCTCATCCAACACCAGTAGTTTCGGATGTCGATACAGCGCTCGCGCCAAAATCACCCTCTGCTTTTGCCCCCCCGACAAACTTGAACCCATATCTCCGACCAGACTCTGATAGCCCATCGGCATAGCCACGATGTCATCATGAATTGCTGCCAACTCAGCCGCAGCTTCGATCTTTGCGGGTGTAGATTCCGTGTCAAAAAAACTGATATTGTCAGCGATAGTTCCGGCAAACAGCTGGTCGTCTTGCATCACCGCACCAAGCTGCTGACGGTAGTTACCAAGACCGAATTTATTAATATCCACCCCACCGAGCAGCACTTCGCCGTGGGTAGGCCGCAATAGGCCGAGGAGTACCTTGGCCAGCGTGCTCTTACCGCAGCCTGATGCGCCTGTAATGGCGATCGATTCACCTGCCTCGATACGCAGGTCACAGTCTTTAAGTATCCACGGATCCCCCTCGGAATAGCGGAAACTCACCTGTCTCAGCTCAACGCTGGCTTCTGGGAAGGGCCCATTCCATGCCGGCGCGACTTCCTCTTCGGGTGAATTCAGAGCTACGTCAGCTACGCGCTCGGCATGCAATCGCAACATGCGAAAGTCAACTAATTTATCAATCAACCCCGCGGTGCGACTAGTGAACTGGTCGGAGTAAGCAATAAAGGCCACTAACATTCCAGCGGACAATTCGCTTCTCAGCACCAGAGTGGCAGCTATCCAGATCAATACCACTCGACCGATGCCGGACATGAGCTGGTTACTCAACGTAAACGCGATATTGAGCCGCTGGATACTGACATCCCGATTGGTGCTTGCCACGGTCGCGTTAGCATAGCGGGTTAGTCGCTCGTTTTGCTTATTGGCGATCTTTATGGGCATGACGCCACGAATGGATTCCAGAAGTTCGCTCTGCTGACGTGCCCCATAAACAATCTGCTCCTCGTTGGCCCGGCGAAGAGGACTGAAGAACACCCAACGTGTAAGGCCATAGGCTAAAAATAGTCCCACCACCAACAAAGTAAGTGAAATACTATAGAACGTCATTACTATTAGGGTAATTAGAGACATTGCACCATCTAGCAAGGATCCGACAAATTGCGTAGTAAGAGTCCGCTGAATGACTTGGATGGATCCAAAACGCGACATAACGTCACCCACGTGTCGCTTCTCAAACCAGTCCAACGGGAGCCTCATAAGATGTGCAAACAGATTGCTCGCCCATTGCACGTTGAGGGTTGCCCCTAGCCAAGTAACCGCCCAGGAGCGAGCGGCTGTAATCAGTGCCGAAAAAATAGCAATTCCAAGGAAACCCAAGCCAAGAATAGTAAGCAAATCATGGTCTGCCGACACCATCACTTGATCGAGAACCCATTGCATATAGAACGGGCCCGCCAACCCAAATACCTCCAGCGCAAAAGCCAGAAGAAGGATTTGCAACAACGCAGGCACCACTCCATGAACACGCCCTGTGAGCGCACGCAAGGATACCGCATTGCGTTCTCGTGCCGGCTCAAAACTGGCTGAGGGACTCAACTCCAATGCCACGCCAGTAAAGTGTTCGGAAGCCTCGTTCAGGCTCAATTTGCGAGGGCCACTAGAGGGATCATGAATGACGATGCCACGCAAGTGGACATGCTTCAATACCACGAAGTGATCCAGATCCCAGTGGAGAATGCACGGGGTCTTGAGTCGGGTCAGATGCTTTAGATCTAATTTTAAAGGCCGACAGTTGAAACCCAACTTTCCGGCCATCTCCATCAAGCGCGCCAGCGTCACTCCTTTGATCGTAGTGGACAGACGACGGCGCAGGCTCGCAAGGTCAACATCGTACCCGTGATAGTTAGCTACCATGGCCAGCGAAGCCAAACCACATTCTCCCACCTCGGTTTGCAATATCATCGGTAACTGGCGCGACCAGCTGAACTGCAAATGTGTGTATGAACTCCAAACTGACGATGGTGATTTATGTCGCATACCGTCAGCCATGTGCAGCAGCCCCCGCTATGTCATGAGTGACTCCATATACCGGCCCAAGCACCCACTCGATTAGGCGACGACGGTCCAACATGATATCAGCGTCCAGCGCCATGCCTGGCTTTATTGGCTGAGCCTTGCCATAGGCCATTACATACTGCTTTTCCAGTTCCACGTTCACGCGATACATTGGTTCAGATACCTGTCGTCCGCCAAGCGTACCGACCTCAGATGGTGTTAGAGCACTGAGTGAAATTTCTGTCACCCGCCCATACTGCTGACCGAATTTTTGATAAGGAAAGGCCTGGTATCGCAATACCACCTTGCTACCCTGCTCGACGAAGCCGATTGCGCGACTGGGCACCAAGAGCTGCGCCTGCATAGTTGAGCCGGTCGGTAAGATGGAAAGTAACGGCCTGCCAGGGGTGACCATCTGACCTTCCTTCAAAAGCACCGCAGAAACGACACCATCAGTTGGGGCACGTAGTACCAAGGCACGCTGCATCTCATTCTGGGCTATCGATTGGGCGACAGAAGCGAGCTGACGCTCGGTATCATTACGTTTGCTTTTGGCATCTAACGGCAACTGCGCCAATTGTTGTTGCGTTGCATCAAGTTGTTGACGAACGTCAAGTTGCTGCCGCACCAGCCCCATGTATTGGGTTTGAGCGTCAAATACAGCCGCTTGTTGCTGCTGAACCTGTATCGCAGAGACGTAACCCGAAGCAAGAAGTGGCTTGATGCGTTCTGTCAACTGCTGTTTGCCGACTACTTGCTGTCGCTGGACCGCGAGTTGCCGCGCAATTTGGCCCAGTTGCGCACGCAACAATGCAGCCTTGGTCCTCAAAGCCTCATCTTGCTTCTGCAACAATAGTTGCTGATTGACTAGATCGCCCTTCAATCGTGCTCGTTGGTTGTCCAGCTGCTGGCCAACCAACGCATTTGTATCGCCGAGTGCGACGCTGTTCTGCTCACTGGAGAGTTCGAGTAATGCATCTCCTGCCTTGACAGTTTGGCCGTCATACACGTTCAAACGAGTAATAGTCCCCGCGCTTGGGGCGGCAATGTTGAGCACCCCTGTACTGGGGACCAACTGCCCGCTGACAGTCTCACGACGGGTGTAATGGCCGAAAAACAATAGCAGGAGCATGGCCACGGCGAATGCCATAGCCAGCAGGGTTAACAGCCATCGCGATGGGGGCGCGACGACAATGACGGAACCCAGCCAGCTTCCGTGTCGAGCGTCCACGACTTCCTGTCTGAACAATGATACCTTGGGCATCGGCTCCTCCCTAGTTGCACGATAATCCTCGACCAAGATATGGCTGTCAAATGATGCTGACTTGATGTGAGTACTTGGCGGTTTCAAGATCCACGTGCAACATGATCAATGAATCGTTCCGGCGCTTGCTTCGGCGAGCCTCAAGTCGTCGTTGTAGACCTTCAGCGGGGTGCGGAATGGTGTTGCTTTCGCGGTCACGTATTGAGGCTGAGGGCGCTCTGGTTGAGCTCGTCCTGACCGTAGACGGACAGGTCGGTGCCCTTGGGCAGGTACTGTCTAAGCAGGCCGTTGGTGTTCTCGTTGCTGGCGCGCTGCCATGGACTGTGCGGGTCGGCGAAGTACACCTGCGCGCCCGTGCGCAAGGTCAGCCCGTCGTGATAGCTCATCTCCTTGCCTTGGTCGTAGGTGAGTGTCTTGCGCAGGGTCTCAGGAATGCTCTTGAGGGCTTTGCCGAAACTCTCCAATGCGTCGGCGGCGCTGGCGCTGCTCATCTTGACCAACACCACGAAGCCGCTGGTGCGTTCGACCAGCGTGCCGACGGAAGAGCGGTTGCCTACCCCCTTGATGAGGTCGCCCTCCCAGTGGCTAGGAATCAGGCGATCCTCGACCTCCGGCGGCCGCACGTGGATGCTTTGCATATCGGGGATCTGGCCGCGCGGATGCGTCCCGCGCGTGCGCGGCTTGCGGGTGCTGCGGCCCTGGCGCAGGCAACCGATCAGTTCCTTGCGCAGTTCGCCGCGAGGCACCAGGTACACCGCGGTGTAGATCGTTTCTTGGGACACCCGGTAACTCGCTGCGTCAGGAAAGGCTTTCGTCAGTATTCCGGCGATCCGTTCGAACGACCAGCGCGGCCGCAACAGGGCCTGCACGGTTTCCCACAGCGCGGGGTCAGCCAGTTTTCGCGTCACGCGCGGCTTGCTCCGGCACTGTAGGCTGCGGTGATGCGCCACCTGCGCCTTGTAGCTCGCCGGATCGGCGCTTGCCCGGTGGCACTCGCGACTGATCGTGCTTGTCGCGCGGCCCAGCGACCGGCCGTTGGCACGCAGGCTGTCGCCCGCTTCCAGGCGCCGCTGAATCTCCACTCGCTCTTCCAGGATCAGTTCGTTGTGCGTTCTCATCGCAACAGCCTATGTCAGATAAGGTGTTGCACGTGGAGTTTGAGACGGCCCTTCAAATAGAACTGAACTACTTCGAATGCAACGTTGCCTAATTCCGAGGTCATGCAGAAGGACTCCTATCTCTTCGCGCCGGCCCATTCACCGCCGTGACAAACGCGTCCGCCCTGATGTGTTCGCGTATGCGTGCTGCACTTCAGTCCGGTGAGCTTGCATCGGGATTTGCAGCAACAGGATGCCTTTGGCGCGCTTCGGCTCTTTGTCGATAACCTCCGTACGCCGCGTCTTTTTCAGATCCTGCGCCACAATCTTGTTTGCTCGCCGCCGCGATCTTGCCCGGGTTGGCGCCGGAGGAGACGGTGTAGGTGCCGCGATGAGTATGGAGATCGAAACGAATGGTCAAGCTGTAGATGAGGCCACGCTTACCGCGCAGGTCGTAGTACCGCCGCGAGGCGTGGAAGCCGCCGCCGAGTACCTCTTGGCCCTGATTTAGCGCGTAGCGCGCTTGATCGTTGCGGGTGACGTCGATGGTCTGCGGCAGGTGCACGCTGGCCAGGCTCGCACTGGTGTTGGGCAAGTTGAACTGGTCCGGCCTGTCCTCCGGCACGGCCGCATATTCCACCTCCGGCCAGACGCCCTGCGCCTGCCAGTTGCCGAAAGCTTGCGCCACTACCTGCGTGACCTGCGCGGGACCGACCTTACCGACCATCATGTCGGGGCAGAGAGTTTGTGCGTAGTACTGCTTTACCTGATCCAAGTTCAGCCCATCACGTCCATCGGTGTGGCGTGACGCAGTCCGGATCGCAAGCGGGCAGCGGTACCTTGTCCCAGCCCAGCGCGGTGAAAAACGCGGGCGATTGCAGCTGCCCGGCCACGGCGCTGGCGGTCTATTTCTGCACCACCGTAAAGACGCGTGCAGGCAGCGCCGGATGCAGTTCGTCGCACCTGTAGGCGCGTTACCGTACCCGCCGGGTACCGCGATCGTGAGAACCCCGGCGTTGGGCACCAATTGGCCGGTCGCGGTTCCGCGGCGGGTTAGTGACCGCACGGGAGAAGCAGCATCGACGCGACCAGGATCAGCGCCAGCATGGTGAGCCACCGACGCGACAGCGGCGTGGCGACGATGATCGAGCCCAGCTATTCGCCACGCTTCGCCGCGATGACTTCTTGTCGAAACAACCCCTGCGACAAACCCGGCTCTCCCATTGGCTCGATATGGCGTCTTGCGTTCAACGCTTTGCGTGCATCGCCTTTCAGAGTTCATGGCTCGTTTTCGCGCGTCCATAGGAACTTTCGCAGTCGGGCGCATCGCAAAGTCGTGCGCGCGTGCGCAAAAATCCAAAGCCGCGAGCAATCTGGTGTGCCGACTTCAGGTGTGATGGATCGCCTGCCGCTCTCGCGCGGTCAGCACTCGCCGAATCAGCAGGAACTCTACGTTCGATGCGGATTGATTCGGACTCGTCTATGGTTGTTGCGGGGGCGATCTGGTCATCGTCAGATGGGAAATCGCCTCGCCAGGGGTTGTTCCCTCGCGACGATTTCCGCCACCCGCCATGACCTCCCGCTGACTGCGGCGGCGCAGCATGATTGGCCGATGGCGTCACATTCGGTAAGCTCCTGCGGTTAAACCGCCTGTCGCGCAGGCCTTGCCGGGAACCTTCTTGAGCGCCACCGCAGCCATCCCACACAGCCGGTTCCCCCTGTTCAGCGCCATCGTGCTCGCGCTGCTGGCGGCGGCGCTGAACATCGCGCTGTGGTGGGGGGGCAACTACCCGCACGGGCCGGACGACTGGCACGGCAAGATCAGCGGCTTCGCGGTGTCGTTCTTCCAGCGCTACCAGAGCCCGTTCAAGCAGAGCTACCCGAGCGACGAGGAGCTCGGCGCCGACCTCAAGCTGCTGCACCGCTACACCGACCACATCCGCACCTACACCATGCAGCAGAACCCGCAGGTGTACCGGCTGGCGC
>Ga0041910_1002347_pt1 | contig 13274 bp, 14 predicted proteins | sample ThiBio_1000_biof_FD_55015 | JGI IMG/M metagenome (GOLD analysis project Ga0041910, IMG submission 55015) | Wastewater bioreactor microbial communities from Cape Town, South Africa - Thiocy_expt_1000_biof | ecosystem: Engineered > Bioreactor > Thiocyanate-remediating > Anaerobic-Aerobic | place...
AGGAGATCGAGGCGCAGTTTGCACCGCCGCAACCGCTGTTGCTGCGACCGTTGGCCGGCGACTGGGAAGGGGGCCGCGGCGGAGCTGCAGGAAAATATGCCGCTACAGCGATCCCTGTCGAACTCGACTCCCCTGAACTTGCAAAGCTCACCGTCGAGGCCGCCTTCGATGATCTGCGCGGTGGTATCGGGCTCAGTCTATTTTCGGGCGACGGGCTGAACGAGGGCCTCGATCTTTTCTTCAGTGCTGCAACGGGCGATATCACGCTCGGAGATCAGGTAGCCGGCAGGGAGCCTGACAGGCGCCCCACACCGCACGTGACGGCCTGGCTGCCGCCGCGCACCAGTGGCTCCCTGCGTATCGATATCTATCTGCGAGGAGACATACTCGAAGTCTTCCTGGACCGTCAGGTCGCGCTGACCCACCGGACCTACAGCAAGGCGGCCATCGCACCGGTCCTCTATGTCGAAGACGGCATCGCGACCATCGAGGCGAGCTTTGCCAAACTCGGCGGAGGGGAGCTGTGAACTCCCCCGAACCTTATCGTCCAGCGCTGCATTTCTCGCCGCGCTCAGGGTGGACGAACGACCCCAATGGGCTGATCCAGGTCGATGGCATCTGGCACATTTTCTACCAGCACGAACCTCACAGCACAGTGCACGGTCCGATGCATTGGGGGCACGCCAGCAGCCCAGATCTGACGACCTGGATCGAGCATCCGATTGCTCTATATCCGGACGCGCTCGGAACGTGCTTTTCCGGCAGTGCCATCGAAACACCCTCCGGAGAGGTCAAGCTGTTTTACACGGCCCATCGCGCGCGGCCGGATGGGTCAGACTTTCAGGTGCAGTGCCTGGTGCACGCCGACCGCGGGCTGACGCGCTTCACCCCCGATCAGCACAACCCGATCGTCGGCAATCCTGGACTTCTGGTCTTCCGCGATCCGAAGGTGTTCTGGCACGCGCAGACGCAACGCTGGATTATGGTTGTCACTCACGGTCAGTCCATCGGCATCCGGTCGTCGACGGACCTCGTGCATTGGGAGCTCGAAAGCACGTTCGGTGAGCACGACGGACAGCATGGTGACGGTCCATGGGAATGTCCCGACCTGTTTCCTCTGCAAGCGCCGGACGGCACGACGCATTGGGTGCTGATGGTCGGGATCGGCAGCGATTCATATGGCGGAGGTTCAGGCACGCAGTACTTCATCGGTGCGTTCGATGGGCACAGCTTCGTCAACGGAAATCGGCCGGAAACCGTCCTCTGGGCCGACCACGGCCGCGACTACTACGCGGCGCAGTCGTTCTTCGGCGCCGAACGTCCCACAACGATAGCCTGGGCCAGCAACTGGCAGTATGCCCACAACGTGCCCACGACAGCCTTCAGGGGCGTGATGACCCTCCCTCGGGAGTTGAGCCTGATCGACAGCCAATATGGGTGACGACTCAAGCAGAAAGTGCCGGCGGCCGTTAGCGCCCGCTTCGAGCTTCTCGCCTCGGGCCAGACGCCGACGAGCGGGACGTATCGTTTGCGCCTGTTTTGGAACCACTCCGGCGAGCTGAAGGTCAACTTGTTCGGCAGCACAGAGCCGCATTTTGTGGTGTCCCGTCGCGGCAATGCAGTGCACGTCCGCACCATGCGAAGAGATACCCACAGCATCGCCGGCCTGGCTCACGACTATTCAATGGAGTTGGCAGCCCACGTCGATCACATCGACATCTTCGTCGACAACGGGCTTGTTGAGCTTTTTGCTCAAGATGGGCTGGTCTGCATCACAAACCTCCACTTTCCATCGAACCCCTCTGGAGTCGTGCAAGTCGAGGTTAACAAGTTGGAGGCAACGGAAGGCCACGTCAGCGGGTAGCTGCAAGGGCGCCAAAGTCCCACGGCCCCATGGGAGTCGGTGCCAGCTTCAGCTCTCCGCGCAGCCATCACGTCTGACCCCGACGGTTTTGTGGAGGCAGGGCGATGGAGCAGTTGCTGGGCCTCATCGCACCCCATGCCGCTGGGCTCGTGACCTCGCCAGACGCACCGAACCGCTGCAGTCGGGTTTCGGCCCATTCGGGCCACGATCGCGGGCCAAGGGCAGAGAGGCGGCATGCGGCGGAGACTGCCGCACAGTGGTTCGTTTGTCGCGCACCGGGGTGCGCGTGAACCCTTTCTGCGAGCTTACACCGACACCAGGGGACAAGGGCCCGTCGACTGGCAAGACTATCCGTTCGGTGATCCGCCAGCATGCCACTGGCGAGGGGCGCGAGAAGGTCGGGGTTGGGTGCCGTCGGCGATGATGTTCGTGGAGCATTCGGATGATGCTCAGGCGAGAGGAGCGACCGTGGCTAACGCCGCCGCCGAAGCGGCATAGGTCGCAGCGACTGGGCAACTTCTAGGGCGTCGGCTACTCGGCGCTCCGATTCTATTGCCGACTCCCGACGACCTCGAATGGACCGACCAGCGTCCGGGATGGCGCGCATATGCCGGCGCGCCGAGCTTGCTTGCCACCGTGGCGAACCGGCTGCCGCTCCTCATGCAAGAAACCCGCCCGCGAGCTACAGTTGAAGGCAGGGACAGCTCCGGCTCGTGTCCGCGCCTTTCAGCCCGAACTCGTTTCACATGACCGTGCGAGCCATTTGGTGCGGCGCCGAGCTCTGCGAGGCACGAGATGATCAGAGCGACACCACAAGCGAATACTATCCCGAGGGAACAAATGTAAGGAGCAATCCTCCAGTGGCCCTCTACTATGGCGTCGATCAGATCGGATCCGTTCGGCGCGTCTTTGACAGCGAAGGTACGGCGCGAGCTTTCAGCTACTGAGTTGGATCGGTGGGTCGACACTATTGACAGCCACCGTTCTCAGCGGTTCGCGGGAGACGCGTATGCCAACTGGCACATTCGCGGCGGCCCTGGGAACCCGACCATCGGAACGGAGCAAGGTTTGGGCAATTTTGTAGAAGCGATTCCACACGCTGCTCAGTGACTGCAACACATACAAAACACTGCGTCAGCAATTGGCTTTCCGGCTGCATCTTGCCTTCGTAGCGAGGTCCTCCCGCGTGCGTGGTTGAGATATCTATCACAGTATGATATGTTGTTGGCTACAGACCGAGAGCGCGATCACAGTCCATAAGAGCCACGCAATGACGTCAACGACGGTCACTCCACCTCAGCAGCGTTCTCAAGCCGAAATGGCTTTCCTTGAGGAGCAGTTGGTCGCCCTCGACGAAGTGCGACAAGACGGGCACGTCTCTGATATTGCCCCCTTCGTGCACGATGGACTTTGCCGTGCGATGGAACTTGAGAACGTCGCCGATGCACAGACTTGTGATCGAGCGACCCGATGGACCGATGATTACCGCAAGTTGCCAAAAACGCTTGTCCACTGATCGGTGAACGAGACTAGAACGGTCGACTAGATCAAAGGCGCCGCGTGACATCGGATGCTTTGGTAGACTCGTACATCACGCACTGATATATCTCTGTGCGCGGACTGAGTGTCCGCGATCAAGGGCGTCTCGACCAAAAGTTTCGAGTTGTCATGACCAACGGCCTCCGGCCGGGGGTGGTATTTCTTTTTTTAGGAGACACATGCATGAAGCACTTCTGGAAAGGCACGCTCGCTGCGGCGATCATCGGCTTTGCCGCGGCGAGCATGCCAGTTCAGGCGGCAGACGAGACCGTCTGCGGTACCGACAGGAGTATTGACATTGCGGAGATGAGCTGGCCTTCGGCCGCTGCACTTGCGCGTATACACGCTTTCATCCTCGAGAACGGCTACGGCTGCGATGTCGAGGTGGTGTCAGGCGACACCGTCCCCACGTCGTCTTCCATGCTGAGCCGAGGCTCGCCCGCCATAGCACCCGAGCTTTGGACCAGCTCGATCGAGAAGCAGTGGACGGAAGCTATCAATGAGGGCAAGGTCGTGAAGCTCTCGGACGCCATCACCGACGGCACGCTCGAGGGCTGGTTTATCCCCCGATATGTGCAGGAGGCGCACCCGGATCTCAAGAGCGTCGCCGATGTGATCGCGCATCCTGAGCTGTTCCCTGATCCCGAAGATCCTACCGAGGGTCGCCTCTACTCGTGCCCACCGGGCTGGGCTTGCGAAATCTCGACCTCCGCCTTGTTCGAGGCCTACGACATGGCCGAGGCCGGCTGGAACCTGTTTTCGCCGGGCTCGGGCGGAGCGCTCGACGCGTCTATAGCGCGAGCCTTCCTTCGAAACGAGCCGATCCTGTTCTACTACTGGGGGCCGACGTCGATCCTGGGCAAGTACGACGCCGTGCCACTCGACATGGGGCCGGTGGATGCTGAGATCTACGCCTGCAACACGAACCCGGACTGTGACCAGCCGTCGCGCAAGACAGCTTATCCGTCATCGCCTGCGATCGTGGGTGCAGCCGCCTGGGTTCCGGAGGACGCTCCGGTTGTTGCCGACTACTTCGCCAAAGTTGGACTGACCAACGACGAGATCAGCGCGCTGCTGGTCTATGGCGACGAGAACAAGGCAGACGCCGCCGCAACCGCGGAGAACTTCCTGCGCGAGCGCAAGGACGTTTGGACGACCTGGGTGCCGGACGACGTCGCAGCCAAGGTTGAAGCCAGCCTGGGCTGAGCCATGGCGCAAGGGTGGCCGGGGCTCGGCCACCTAAGCACCGCATTGTCGGCTTGGCACCCGGCAGAGAACTCTGAGGTCAGAATGTTTCCCGAATTTGTCGATACCCGCCCGCTCCGACGCGCGGTCGACGACGCCCTCAACTGGGTCGTCGCGAACTGGGGGGGCGCTTTCGAAGCAGCCGCCCGCCCGCTGCTTGGACTCCTCAACGCCATCCAATTTGCACTGCTCGCCACCCCGTGGTGGGTGATCATTGCCCTGGTGACGCTCGCCGCATGGCTGGCCACGCGCCAGTGGAAGCTGCCCGCGATCGTGTTTGCTGCCCTGATCTTCCTCGGCGTTATGGACCTGTGGGAAGACGCGATGATCACCACGGCGCTCATGATTGCAGCGACCCTTACCGCAATCGTCGTGTCGATTCCGGTTGGCGTGTGGATGTCGCGGTCGCTGCGCGTCCGCCAGGTGATCACGCCGATCCTCGACCTCATGCAGACGCTGCCCAGCTTCGTCTATCTCATCCCGACCGTGATGATTTTCGGTCCCGGCAAGATTCCGGCGCTGCTGGCGACCATTGTCTATGCGGCTCCGCCACTCGTCAGGCTCACGGACCTGGGCTTGCGCTCTGTCGATCCCGCAGTCATCGAGGCAAGCCGCGCGTTCGGTGCCAATCCGGGCCAGCGTCTTCTCGGCGTTCAGATACCGCTCGCCCTTCCGACCATCCTCGCCGGCATCAATCAGACGACGATGATGGCCCTCGCCATGGTTGTCATTGCGTCCATGATTGGCGCTGGCGGCCTCGGCTATCAGGTGCTTCAGGGCATCGGGCGACTTGAGGTAAGCCGCGGATTGTTCGCGGGGCTTGGCATTGTCGTCCTCGCCATCATCTTCGATCGCGTTACTCAGTCCTTCGGCAAACAACTGCAGGCACGCATCGGCCTGCAGGAGGTACGCATATGAACGCTATTCGCTATGATTCCAGCGACGTCGCGATCCGTATGCGCAACGTCACAAAGATCTTCGGCAAGAACTCGCTCGCTGCGCAAGCGCTTCTCGATGCTGGACGGTCCAAGACGGACGTGCAGGCCGAGACCGGCTGCGTGATAGGTCTCAACGACGTCTCGATCGACGTAGCCCCGAGCCAGATCTTCGTCGTCATGGGCCTCAGCGGATCCGGCAAGTCGACACTGATCCGCCACGTCAACAGGCTGATCGAGCCGACATCCGGCGAAATCCTCGTCGACGGCGCCGATGTTCGACAGATGGCAAATGACGAACTGCGCCATTTCCGTCGGCACAAGGTTGCGATGGTGTTCCAGAAGTTCGGGCTCCTCCCGCATCGATCGGTCCTCGACAACGTCGCTTACGGACTCGAGGTCCGCGGCGTAGGCCGGCACGCTAGGCTCGAAAAAGCGGCCAAATGGATCGAGACGGTTGGGCTCGCGGGGTATGAGAAGTCCCGGCCGCGCGAACTCTCGGGCGGCCAGCAACAGCGCGTAGGCCTTGCCAGGGCACTGGCGCTGGATACTGACATCCTCCTGATGGATGAAGCCTTCTCGGCGCTCGATCCGCTCATCCGCTCGGGCATGCAGGACCAGCTCATTAGCCTTCAGAGGTCATTGAACAAAACGATCCTGTTCATCACCCATGACTTTGACGAAGCGCTGAAGATCGGCGATCGCGTGGCCGTGCTGCGGGACGGTGTCGTCCAACAGCAGGGGCGGCCTGAGGAGATTGTCCTCAGGCCGGCAAACGATCACATCGAGCAGTTTGTCCGCGACGTGAACAAAGCCCGCGCGATCCACGTGAGTTCGATCATGGAGCAGGGGAAGTTCTCCGTCTGCGACGCTGCTGTCCCGCCGACGGCGCGCTGTGATGACGTTCTACCGCTCTTTGCCGCCAACCAGTGGGTCGGCGTGATCGACGAGTTCGGCCATCAGATCGGACGCGTGACGTCGCAACAGGTCATAGCTGCGCTGGCCCGTCATACTCCCCCGGCTCGCCAGCTCCTCCAAGCAAGCCCGGGAGAGCAGCATGAATAGAATACTGGCCCTGGTAGATCACTCGGTATACGCGGAAAGTGTCGTGGACCACGCCGCCTGGGTTGCGGGTCTCACAGGCGCGAGCATCGATGTCGTCCACGTCCTCGATCCCATCGATCCGGCTGCTGTAAACGCCGGCATGGCTGGGCTGGCCGTCGGTGGGCCGGGTATCGTAAGCGGCAGCGCGAGCTACAGCGAAGCCAGGCTTCAGCAGTTGACCTACCAAGCCCAGCAGCTGGTCGATCGCCTCACAACACGCATAGGGGATGCCGGCGCCGGGGCTGTCATCGGCCGCGTCATTGTCGGCGAACTTCGCCACTTCGCCGAGGAGAGCCAAAGTGACTTCGATCTGACGGTAGTCGGCAAGCGAGGCGAGACCGCCGACTTCGTTGGCCTTCGCCTGGGGTCCAAGCTGCGCAACGTGGTGCACGTCGCCAGCAAGCTCGTCCTGATCGTTCCCCGAGCCTACCGCCCGTTGGCGAGTTGGCTTCTGGCGGTAGGCAAGGACAACGAAGTCAGTCGCGGCCTCGACGACCTGGTCCAGAGCCGGATGCTCGAAGCCCTTCCGGGAGAGGTCGTCCATGTCGGTGAACTGACGGAGCTCATTCGCTCAGATCTTGAGAGCATCGGCCTGCGCCTGACCCATGCCGGGCACAGAGTGAGTATCACCGTTCTGGATGGCGAGCCCGTCAGGGCCGTTGCCGAGCGTCTTGCGACCGCGGAGAGCCAACTGGTTGTGGTCGGGAAGTTTGGCCGGTCGCGCGTACTTCCGATGATCTTTGGCGATGGTGTCGCCCGCGACCTGACGAAAGTGAATCAGGGACCTGTTCTCGTTCTGCCCGAGGCCGATGGGGAGATCGCCGAACAGCAGCCAGGGGCGACACCAGCCTTGGCCGACCAAAATCAGTAGGTAGCGGCCGTGAATCAGAACTATGACGCCAGCGGGAAGGCGGATATGTCGGGCATCTATAATCGAACCGACCCGGTCCCGTACTTTGAGACTCTCGGTACGCTTGGATACTGCATCCCGCAAGAGGCGAAGGGAACGGTACGTGCGCTCATCAACGCGCTTCGGAAGATCAGGCGACGCCCCGAGACCAGCCTCCTCGACATCGGATGCTCCTATGGAGTGAACGCCGCGCTGCTGAAATACGATATGACCTTCGAGGACCTGCGCGAGCACTACACCTCGATGGCCGACATCCCGCGCGACGGCATGCTGCGCGAGGACGCTCAGTTCTTTTCCGACCCTTATGATCCTGAACTCGAGGTCATCGGCATGGACACGGCGCATCGCGCCCTGAGATATGCTATTGACGCCGGCCTTGTTGACGGCGGCACGACCGTCAACCTCGAAGAGGATGACTGCGAGCTGACGCCCGCGCACCGGAAGCTCCTTTCGCGAGCCGACCTTATTCTATCGACCGGATGCTTTGGCTACGTCACCAATCGCACACTTGATCGTTTGCTCGAGTGCGGTCAGGACAATCATCCTTGGATGTGCCACACGGTACTGCGGATGTTCGACTTCACCGATGCGGCAGAGGCGCTGGCCGCCCAGGGATACGTGACAGAAAAGCTGGACCGCCTGACGCCGCAGCGTCGGTTCGTCGACGAAAACGAGCGTAAGCAAGTCCTCGCCAATCTCGAAGAGCTTGGCGTCGACAGTGCGGATCTAGAAGCCGAGGGCTGGTACTATGCCCAGTTGTTCGTTTCCCGACCTGTCCAGGATGCACGCGACATGCCGCTGCCGAGCCTTCTCGCGAACCCGTAGTTACGCCGCCATGCGCTCACGTGGGCGACGCTCGGTTGCGACGGTCTAGATTTCTCTCAGCGTCGCTGCCAGCTCGGCAGCCAGTTGCTTTCGCAAACGGCTGCTTTATATCATCGGCTGATAAATCCATGTCATCCGCCGATGAAACGCAAACTCGTAGCGCCCGATTTCGCTGAGACCGTCGAAGTACTGGCAACCTTCCGATTCGGGCTGCGGCGGTTCCTGAACTTCAGCGAAGGTATCGTCGGAGCGGCCGGCATCACATCACAGCAATATCAGGCGCTCCTTGTTCTCATACGCGAACGCGAGACGGGAGTTAGTGTTGGGTCGCTCGCCGAGGAGATGATTCTTGTGCCTCATGGTGCCGTGCAACTTGTCAACCGACTGAGCGAGGCTGGCCTGGCCGAGCGCAAGTCCGATGCTGTCGATGCGCGTGTTTCTCGCGTGCACGCTACGCCTAAGGCCATCCGGCTGATGAAGACACTCGTCAAGGAGCACGCCGCCGGGTTGAGCGCCCAGGAGCGGTTGCTGCGCAAGAGTTTGGATTCTCTGCGTTGGCTGTTGGTCGACAAGTCATCGCCGTGAAGTCCGAGAGCCAATTCTATTCAGTGCAACCGCTTCGGCCCACCGGTGAGGATGATGGCGGACTCATATCGACCGATGCATCGTCCGCTCTCAAAGCTGCTGAGAAGGTGTTGGGCGAGGCCGTTACCCTACATGGCAATGTTCCCCGCGCCAAAGTGTGGGCGATGAACGACGACTTCTCGACCACCCTAATAACGGTCTACAGCCCATCGACTGCGTGAACACCGAGGCCCGGCCGATGCCGGGTAACCATAGCGTGATCCGTGATCGAAGTGATAGACGGACGTGTCATCGAGTGACATAGTTTGGTGATGGCTGGTCACGTGCGCGGAGAGACCTCCGCAACCGCCGTATGCCGCGTACAGGCGCTTGGGAGCTCGCGCCGGTCAGCATCTCGGCGGCAGCGCATCAGACAGTCCCTTTAAGCGCGCTGCCGCCGATCAACGGGGGTCAGAACTGGTTTGATGCCGGCCTTGAAGGGGCACGACTCAGGTGACTACCCACGTAGGATGTCCGGCATTCATGCCTCGGGCAGGTCGTGTAGCGGTCGGGCCGCCAGCGTGCCGACGCAGTCGGACCATCCAGTGGCGACCCTTTCCTCACTCATGTCCTCTCATACCTTCTGCGCTCTTTGCTGTTCGAGAAGCCGGAACTGAGGATCGCGATTCACACGCCGGCACGCGGGGCTGATGTTCAGCCCTTTAGCCTTGGCGCTCGGCCTTAAGTCGCGCGGGAACGACATCAGGTTGGCAGCGCTATCGCAATTCGAAGCCTTCGTCGGAATGCGGGGCGTAGCGTTCGCGCATCTGCCCGGAGAGTCGCGGCGGGCTGGCTATCGGTAAACCCATCGGTGTATTTGGCAGTGCCTCGATCATCATTCGTCTTGGCTACGCTGATCTCCCGGCGGGCTCCACGCGGCCGGTTCTTGAAGAACGGCATCGGTCGGGTGGTGAGGGTGTCGGCATCGATCCGGGACCATACGCAATGGGCGTGACGCCAGCCGTCCTTCTCGTGGAGCACGATCGCCCGCGGCTGCCCCGCAAGGCCGAGGCTTTGCTCGATCCGGTCCACCGCCTCCTCGAAGGCGGCCTTCGGCAGCCGCGAGGCCTCGGGCGGATTGAGCGACAGCAAGAACAGCTACTGGGTGCACCTTGTGCCCAGGCTCACTGCCTCCGCCTCACGGAAGGCACCGGCCAGATCGTCCGCCGCAAAGCCGCACAGTAAAGCCGCACATGCTCATTGTCGTCGAGCCGCATCAAATGGGCCGCCAGGTTCTGGCCGCTGCCGCGGGCCGAGCCCTTTAGGATCATCGGCCACCCTCCGCCTGGAGGCCGAGGGCTCGCAGCAGCTCTGCCTCGGTCTCGGGCGTGGTCGGCAGCACCCCGATATGCACCGCCCGCGCGAGCTGGTTCAGATTGCTCGCGAGGCGTGAGCGGCCGAGCAGGGCCACCGCCTGGGCATGGGCTTCGCGATCGGCAACCGGCAGCCCGCTGCGGCGCGCCCGGCCGAGCACTGGCGTTCCCAGCACCCGCGACTTGATGTAGGCGCCCAGGGGCAGGCCGGCGGCCTCCCGCTCGAGCCGCTCACGTTCCTCGACCGTCAGCCGCAGTCCGAAGGGCGGTTGCCGTTTGCGGGGTGTCGGCGAGGGCGATCCTCTCGCAGCGATGCCAAAGTCCTCGCTCAGGGGCATGGCGGCACCGGAGAGTCCGGGGACTGCTGGCGCTCAAGGTACTGGCTCCACGCCTCCAAATCTGCCAGAAGCTGGTTCGAAACCGCGCCGTCCAGGCGCGCCAGTCTCCACATTCAAGGCGGGCCTGCGGCCAGGACTGCTGCGTCCCATGATCGTTCCATTGGTCAAAGACAAGACGCTGCGGTCCATCGAGGACCTTGTCGCTGCCGGGCTGTTGCCGGCCGCGGCGCTCGCCGAGCTCGAGCCCGTCGCCGAACAGTTCGCCGTCGGCGTGAGTCCGCCGATGGCCGCTGTCATGCGATCCGGCGACACGGATGGCGCGGTGCGGCGGCAGTTCGTTCCGGATCGGCGAGAGCTCACCGTCACACCGGCCGAGCGTCACGATCCGATCGGGGATGACGCTCACAGCCCCCTGTTCGGGCTCGTGCACCGCTATCCCGATCGCGTCCTGTTCAAGCTGGTCAGCGTCTGCCCGGTCTATTGCCGCTTCTGCTTCCGTCGCGAGATGGTCGGCCCGGAGGGCGATGGCGCCATGTCCGACGAGGATCTGGCGGCAGCCGCGGCTTACGTGCGCGCGCGCCCGGAAATCCGCGAGGTGATCCTGACCGGCGGCGATCCGCTGATGCTCTCGGCGCGGCGCGTCCGGACGGTGATGGCCCACCTCGACGCCATTCCGCATCTCGACATTATCCGCTGGCATACCCGCGTTCCCGTGGTGGCGCCCGAACGCCTGACGGAAGATCTCGTCGCCGCGGTGTCCCGGTCCGACAAGACGGTGGCGCTCGCCGTGCACTGCAACCATGCCGACGAGCTCACCGGGCCGGCAGAGGCCGGCCTCAGGGCGCTGCGCCGCGCAGGGGTCATGCTGTTGAGTCAGACAGTTCTGCTCAAGGGGATCAACGACAGCGTGCCGGCGCTCGAAACGCTGATGCGCGCGTTCCTCAGGCTCGGCGTCCTGCCCTACTATCTCCACCATGGCGACCTCGCCAAAGGGACATCGCATTTCCGCACGACGCTTGCCGAGGGTCTGGACCTAGTCGAGGCGCTGCGCGGGCGCCTGTCCGGGCTGGCCCAGCCGACCTATGTGCTGGACCTGCCGGGCGGCGCCGGCAAAGTGCCCGTCACCCGGGAGCTGATTGCGCAGGGTGGCGCGCGGACCTGGACGGGCGACTGGCACGCCTATCCTCCAGGGGCCGGCAGCTAGCACCCCGCGCGCCGTTCACCTCACGGCGACTGCTGCATGGCCTCGCGCGTGGTGCGCAGGATGCTGGCGAGGTGCGTGTGCATAGCACGGCGGGCCCGCTCCGGGTCGCGCAGTTTCAGCGCCTCGAGGATCAGCTCGTGCTCCCTGGCGCTGTTGGTCAGGACGCCCGGCGTTTCCGAGGCCACGCGGCGGACCTCGGCGCCGATGTGATAGAGCGACTGCGCGGTCCGCTCGAGGAATGGGTTGCCCGCCAGCCGCATCAGCGTGTGGTGGAACTCGAGGTCCATCACGCGGAAGGCGAGCGGGTCGGTGGTCAGTCGATGGCCCTCATGCACCATGTGCTCGAGATGCTCGAGCGCGGCCTCGTCCGCGCGCGCGGCACCCAGTGCCAGCAGTTCACCCTCGACGGTGAGGCGGGCCTCATAGAGCGCCTCGACATTGTCGTGGTCGAGTCCAACCAGGAACTGCAGGGGAGCCGCGAGGCGCGAGGGCTTGAGGTCGGTGACGCTGCAGCGCCCGCCCTGCCGGGTCTCGACCACGCCCAGGATCTGGAGGCCGCGCAGCGCCTCGCGGATCACCGGCCGGCTGACCTGCAGTGCGGCGCTCAGCTCCTGCTCGGTCGGCAGCGTGTCGCCGGCCTTCACGCTGCCCGAATAGATCAGCTCGAGCAGTTTCTCGACCACCATCTCGGCAGCCGATTTGCGCGCCACCGGCGCCATTCTGATCAGGGAGTCGAGTGCAGCCTGGCTCACGATCCAACCACGTCCAGAGGGAGCTTGAGCGCGATGGCGACGCGCGACAGCCTGTCGATCTGCCGGCCATAGCCCATGACGCCGTGATGAGTCGGGCCGCGCGCGCTCCACTCGCGGATGAAGCGGCGGAGGCCCTGTGGAAAGCGCACGCGCGCATTGGTGTCGCCCAACTGGAGCGTAGGTCCCGGCACGATCTCGCCTTCCGCCGCCACCATGCGGTAGCCGCCCGATGCATCCTGCATCACCGAGAGCAGGGTAACATCTCCCGCGCGCGGATAGAACTGCGTGAGATATCCCTTGCCCGACTTGCCGTGGAACACCTCGGACATGGCAAGGCGGGGTGGGGCGTCCGAGATCGCGGGGTCGCCGGCACCGCTATGGCCGATAATGATGACGTCGTCGTTGAAGTCCATCGAGTAGAGCTCGGCGAGCGTCGCGCTGCCGCCGACGGTCTTGAGCGCCAGCATCGCAAAGGCGACCTTCATGTCGGCCTCGACGGGACAGGCGATCCCCCGGGCGTTGAGAACCGACAGGGCGGGATTGAGGGCCGACAGCAGGACGGCGCGCTCGCCGCCGCTTGCGCCTTCATAGTGGCTTGCAATGGCGCTCAGATTGTAGCGC
>Ga0041910_1002372_pt1 | contig 13119 bp, 14 predicted proteins | sample ThiBio_1000_biof_FD_55015 | JGI IMG/M metagenome (GOLD analysis project Ga0041910, IMG submission 55015) | Wastewater bioreactor microbial communities from Cape Town, South Africa - Thiocy_expt_1000_biof | ecosystem: Engineered > Bioreactor > Thiocyanate-remediating > Anaerobic-Aerobic | place...
TTCAGCTACTCTCCGGCCTTCTTTGAAGAACTGGTCGATTCCGCGCTTGCGCATGCGAAAAAACTCGGGGCCACCGATGCGGGCGCGGAGGCCTCCGAGGGCTGCGGGCTGTCGGTCGGCGTGCGCCGCGGGCAGCTCGAAAGCGTGGAGCGCAATCGCGACAAGTCGCTGGGCGTGACGGTCTACGTGGGCCGGCGCCGCGGCAATGCCAGCACGTCCGATTTTTCCGCCGCGGCCGTGCGCCAGACGGTGCAGGCGGCCTATGACATTGCCCGCTTCACGGCGCAAGACCCGGTGGCGGGTTTGCCCGATGCACGGGACATCGCACCGCGGGCGAGCCATCGCGATCTGGATCTGTTTCACCCCTGGAGCCTCACGAGCGAGGAGGCGGCGCGCATGGCGCTGGAATGCGAGCAGTCGGCACTGCAGACACACAGGCGCATCACCAACAGCGAGGGGGCGGGTGTCACGGCGCAGCAAAGCCATTTTTTCAGCGCGCATACGCACGGCTTTCGTGGGGGCTATGCGAGCTCGCGCCACAGCATCTCGGTGGCGCCGATCGCTTCACTGCCGGGCAGGAACGGGCAGATGCAGCGCGATTCCTGGTACAGCTCGGAGCGCGACGCGGCGCGTCTGGCCACCCCCGAGGCCGTGGGTCGCTATGCGGCCGAACGCGCGCTCTCGCGTCTGGGCGCACGCAAGATCTCGACGACCGAGTGCCCGGTGCTCTTCGAGTCGCCGCTCGCGGCGGGCCTTCTCGGCAGCTTCGTGCAGGCCGTGAGCGGCGGTGCGCTGTATCGCAAAAGCAGTTTTCTCGTCGATTCGCTGGGCAGGCAGGTCTTTCCCAGGCACATCGACATCGCCGAAGACCCGTTCGTCCTGCAAGGCAAGGGCAGTTCGCCGTTCGACGACGAGGGCGTGCGCGTGGCGCCGCGCAAGGTGGTCGAGGGCGGGCGCGTGGCGGGCTATTTTCTTTCGAGCTATTCGGCGCGCAAGCTCGGCATGCGCACGACGGGAAATGCGGGCGGCTCGCACAACCTTACGCTGCTCTCCCGCCGCACACGCCCCGGGGACGATCTGAGCGCCATGCTCAAGAAGCTGGGCACGGGCTTGTTCGTGACCGATCTCATGGGCCAGGGGGTGAACTACGTCACCGGCGACTATTCGCGCGGCGCCGGTGGCTTCTGGGTGGAAAACGGCGAAATCGCCTACCCGGTGCAGGAGATCACCATCGCCGGCAATCTCAAGGCCATGTTCAAGGGGATTGCGGCGGTCGGCGCCGATGCCTATGGCTACGGCGCCAAGACCGTGGGCTCGATCCTGGTCGAACGGATGACCGTCGCCGGCAGTTGAACGCCGGCGCGCCGGNGCATCAGCGCCGACGCTGGTTCTTGCCGACCTCGTTGCCGATCAGCGCCCCTGCCGCGGCGCCCCCGATGGTGCCCACGGGACCGCCAAACAGCACGTTGCCCGTGGCACCGCCGACAACCGCACCGACGGCGGTGCCGATCTGGGCGTTGGTGGGAGGCGTCGAACAGCCGGCACTGACAAGGGCAGCCGCCAGCAGGGCAGCGGCAGTCAGGGCGCGGGAGGGACGTTGCTTGTGCGAGATCATCATCGTTTCTATGGACGGAACCAAAACCTCATCATCGCCGCGTTGCCCACTTGCAATGTGACAAGACGAAGCCTGAAGGCGCCCGGAAAATGGCAGGTGCACTTCGCGCAGCCCCCGTGCGCCCGTCCTCGGGACGGCGCGCAGGGCGCGTCGCCCGCTCTACGTGTTGTCACGTCGGTTACGCGCACGGGCCACGCTGTATCAGCGTGCCGCAAGCTGCCGCGCAATCGCTTCGCCCACTTCGGTCGTGCCGGCGCTGCCCCCCAGATCGGGTGTTCGTGGGCCGCTCTGCAGCACGGCTTCGATGGAGGCCACGATGGCGTCGCGCCGCCCGGCCCGCGCCCTGGCCCCGGGTAAGGAAATCCAGCATCAGCGCGCCCGACCAGATCATCGCGATCGGATTGGCGATGCCTTTGCCGTAGATGTCGGGCGCCGAGCCGTGCACCGGCTCGAACAGGCTGGGAAACGTGCGCTCGGGATTGAGGTTGGCCGAGGGCGCGAGGCCGATGGTTCCGGTTGTGGCGGGGCCGAGGTCGGAGAGGATGTCGCCGAACAGGTTGGTCGCGGCCACGACGTCGAAGCGCTCGGGCTGGAGCACGAAGCGCGCGGCGAGGATGTCGATGTGGTGCTTGCCCCAGGCCACCCGCGGATACTGCGCCGCCATGGCCTCGGCCTGCCGGTCCCACCAGGGCATGCTGATCGCAATGCCGTTGCTCTTGGTGGCCAGCGACAAATGCTTTTTCGGGCGGCTTTGCGCGAGTTCGAACGCATATTTCAGCAGCCGCTCAGCGCCCAGGCGGGAATAGACCGACTCCTGCACCACGATCTCGCGCTCGGTGCCCTCGAACATCACGCCGCCGAGTGCCGTGTACTCGCCCTCGGTGTTCTCGCGCACCACGAGATAGTCGATGTCGCCGGGTTGCTTGCCCGCCAGCGGGCAGGGCACGCCGTCGAAGAGCCGCACCGGGCGCAGGTTGATGTACTGGTCGAACTCGCGGCGGAACTTGAGCAGCGAACCCCAGAGCGAGACGTGGTCGGGCACTGTGGCCGGCCAGCCGACGGCGCCGAAGTAGATCGCGTCCATGCCCGCGAGCTGCTGCTTCCAGCGGCGGGCATCATCGCGCCGTGCGCCGCGTAGTAGTCGCAGTGCGCCCAGTCGAAGGCATGCCATTCGAGCGCGATGCCGAAGCGCTCGGCGGCGGCCTGCACCACGCGCAGGCCTTCGGGCATGACCTCGCGGCCTATGCCGTCACCGGCGATGACGGCGATGCGATGGGGGGTGGGCACGGGGCAACTCCTTGCGGGATTGTGAAAAAAGTGAGCTGCCTGCGCCTGACCAGCAACGATTTCAATATGAAAATATATTGAAGTCCATTCTGGTAAGGCGCAGCCAGCTATCGTTTCAGTGGGTGAGAGCCGCCTTGACGGCCGCGGACACCAGGCCCATGTCCGCCTTGCCGGCCAGCTCCTTCTTGGCGACGCCCATCACCTTGCCCATGTCGGCCGGGCCGCTGGCGCCAACCCTGGCGACCAGGGCGTTCACGGCCTCCCGCACCTCGGCTTCGGAGAGGCGCGCGGGCAGGTAGGCCTCAAGCACCAGCATTTCGGCCTTTTCCTTGTCGGCGAGGTCTTGCCGGCCCGCGCCTTCGTAGGCGGTGATGCTGTCCTTGCGCTGCTTGATCAGCTTGTCCACGATGGCGACGACGGCCGCATCGTCGAGCACCACGCGCTCGTCCACTTCCTTTTGCTTGCACGCCGCGAGCAGCAGGCGGATCGTGCCCAGGCGCTCGGCGTCGTGCGCGCGCATCGCGGCCTTCATGTCTTCGGTGATGTGTTCTTTCAGTGTCATTTTTCGCTCCATGAATGCAAAAGCCCGCGCCAGGCGTCCCGGGCGCGGGTTGGATGGCTCGCTTTTCAGCAGCCTGCCGGCTCAGTAGAGCTTTTTGGGCAGTTGCATGCTGCGAACGCGCTTGTAGTGGCGCTTGACGGCGGCCGCCTTCTTGCGCTTGCGCTCGGCGGTGGGCTTTTCGTAGAACTCGCGCGCGCGCAGTTCGGTGAGCAGGCCCAGCTTTTCGATGGTGCGCTTGAAGCGGCGCAGCGCCACGTCAAAGGGTTCGTTTTCTTTTACACGGATGGTCGTCATCAGCCAGATATTTCCAAGATATGTACCGCCAGAGGGATGGCCTGGAAGATCGGGCCAGGCCAGCCATGCGCGGCGAAGTTCCCCGTCTGTGTAACTAGTATGGCCGACGGGGCTGATGCCATGAAGCCCGCCATTATAGCGACGTGCTCTGTTCGCGGGGCGTTCGGATGCAGGCCCGCGCGGCGTGGCCGATACAAAAAAACCGGCCGTGGCCGGTTTCTTCGGGTGCGCGGTGATTACTTGACGTGCTTGCCGATCAGGCCGGCGAGTTCAAACATCGACACCTGGGACTTGCCGAAGAGCTCCTTGAGCTTGGCGTCGGCATTGATCATGCGCTTGTTGGTGGCGTCCTGCAGCTTGTGCGCCTTGATGTAGCCCCACAACTGCTTGACGATTTCGGTGCGGGGCAGGGGTTTGGCGCCGATCACGGCGGCCAGGGCGGCGTCAGGGGTCAGCGGCTTCATGAAGGCTGCGTTGGGGGTGCGCTTCGCGGCAGCGGGTGCCTTTTTGCTTGCGGTTGCCATGTTTCGGGTGTCCTTGTCGTGTCTATGGGGGTAGCCAGCGCCTTTCAGCGGCTGAACTGGCCACGGATACTAGCGGGAAAACGCCGCCTGCCAAGTGCGGGCGCGACTTTTTGTCTGCCGACGGTGGCGGTTGCTGCACTTGGGCAACAGCGCAGGGCACAATTTGCGCTTTCCACCCCGGATTTTCCCCGCCCATGCCCACCCTCAGCCCGGCACCTTCCGCCATCGGCACCTGCGATCTGTGCGATGCACACAAGAGCGATGCCAGCGGCCTGTTTCGCGTGTTGCCCCCGGTGTTCCAGTCGTTCGGCGCCTTGCCCGCTTTTCACGGCCAGGTGGCCACGCTCAAGTGCTTCGAAGACAACACGCTGGTGAAGGAGGCGGTCAATTCCCCCCGGCCTGGGACGCGTGCTGGTGGTCGATGGCGGGGCCTCGCTGCGCCGCGCGCTCGTGGGCGGCAACCTGGCGGCGGCTGCGGCGCGCAACGGCTGGTCGGGCATCGTGGTCAACGGCTGCGTGCGCGATGTGGCGGAGCTCAATGCCGAGGCCGTGGGCATCCGTGCGTTGGCTCTGATCCCGATGGCCACCGAAAAACGCGGTGGCGGTGAAAAGGACGTTGCGGTGCAGGTGCAGGGCGTCTGGGTGCGGCCCGGCGAGTGGCTGTACGCCGATGCCGACGGCATCGTCGTCAGCGACCGCGCGCTGCACGCCTGAAGCCGCGCTCGATCAGCGCCGGAGTGCGCCGCGGTCCGGTGCTGGCCGTTGGACGCTTGCCGATCACCGAGTCGGAGGCTTCTCGGCGGGAGTATCTTTGTGGTGCCGCAGTCGTTGTGTGGACAGCGCCTGCGCCAGTTTCGCATCCAGAGGCAGCGGCTCGTGATGCAGATGGGCCGCCAGCAGCTCCGCGCACAGCGCGGCCAGGGTGGCGCCGCGCGCGCCCAGGCCCGTGCAGATCCAGAGTCCGGGCGGGTGCGCGGTTTCATCCAGGGGCCCTACAAGGGGCAGGTGATCCGGCGTGGTGCAGCGCACGCCCGACCATGCGTGCAAGGCGCCGGCGTGTGCGAACAGGCCCGAGAGATCCTGCGCCAGCGCGGGCAGGAGGGCGCTGAGCTTGTCGCGATTGGCCTGATGCGCCGCGGCCACTTCCTCGGAGGTGAGCGGCAGTGCGTCGAGATCACGCTCGAAGGTGGAGCCGCAGACCCAGGCATCTTCTCCCGCCTGCGTGACGTGCGGGATCAGCATGCCATGGCCGTTGACCGGGGTGGCGGGCCAGGGCGCGCCCGGTGGGGTTTGTGCTCGCGTGCCCCAGCTGGTCGTGCCGCGCGCGGGTTGCAGTGGCAGGGCCTCGGGAACGAGCTCCTGGGGGTGTGGCCCGGCGCAGACCACGACGATGTCGGCCTGTGCAAGCGGCGGATCGTCTGCGCCCAGGAGTCGCCATGGAATGGCGGCCTCGCCATCGTACTTGAGCTGTCGCACCCGCGTGCTGCCGAGGAAAGTGATGCCCGATTGCTGCAGGAGTCGGCGCACCAGCGGCCCGGGCAGCACCCAGCCTCCACCCGGATGCCACAGCGCCGGTGCCTCGGCCGGAAGCTGGGCGGCACGGCAGCGTTCGGCCGGGGCGTGCATGCTCCAGGCTTGCCATTCGGCGCTGTCACCGGCCAGGCGGGGTGACTGGCCCACGGCGTGCTCGAGCACGCCCGTCAGATCCCATGCCTTGCCTTGCATGTCCGCCGCGGTGCAGCGCAGGGTTTGCTGCAGCGTGCGCAGCCCCGCGCGCGAAACGCGTGAGATGAGGCTGTCGTCGGGCGATGTATGGGGCGCGCAGATGGCTGCGGGCACGCCGGAGGCGCCCGCCGCGGGCTGGGCCGCCGCATCCAGCACCGTCACCTGCCAGCCGCGCCGTGCAAGGCTGGCGGCGACGCAGGCGCCCGCGAGGCCCGCGCCGATGACCGCGCAGCGCCGGCCCTCGGGAAGACGGGCCTCGGCCAGCACGGGATGGGGCGGATGGGGTTGCCAGTGCGGGTCGTAGATGGCGTGCAGGTTTTCGCGCTTGGGCGCGATACCGGGGACTTTTTCCACCTTGAAGCCCGCTTGCGTCAGCCCGTCGCGCACGCTGCCTGCGGTGCTCCACGTGGCCAGGCGCGTGCCGCGGTGGCAGCAGCGGGCCACGGCCCTGAGCGTGTGCCCGCTCCACATCTGCGGGTTCAGGCGCGGCGCGAACCCATCGAGATAGACGCTGTCGGCCAGGGGGCGCTGCGCCCTGAGCATGGCCTGTGCTTCACCGATCAGCAGCGTGAGCAGCACCTGCCCGCCGTCGAAGGACAGCCGGTGCACCCCGGGCACCAGGCCCTGGAACTGCGCCGCCAGCTCGGCCGCGAGTGCCTGGATTTCCGGATCGGGCGGCGTGGCGCGCAGCAGATCCTGGGCGCTGACGGGCCAGGCTTCACATGAGACGAAATGCAGCAGGCGCGGCCGGGCCGGATCGGCACGCCATGCGGCCCAGGTCACGAGGAAATTCAGCCCCAGGCCGAAGCCCGTTTCCAGGACGCACCACCGGGCCTGGCCTGCCCAGCCCTGAGGCAGCCCACAGCCTGCGAGAAAGACGCCGCGCGCCTGATCGAGCCCTTGGCCGGCGCTGCTGTGGTAGCGATCGCCGAAGCGCGCGCTGGCGGGCGTGCCGTCGTCCAGCCATTGAAGGGGGTCGGCCATGCCTGCTCAGCGGCGCATCTGCAGTGCGCCGGGGTTGACGATGTTGGTCGGCGTGCCCTTCATGTAATTGATGACGTTGTCGAAGGCGGCGCCAAAGTACAGCTCGTAGTTGTCCTGCTCCACGTAGCCGATGTGCGGGGTGCAGACGCAGTTCTCGAGCCTGAGCAGCGCATGGCCCTGCAGGATGGGCTCGCTTTCGAACACATCGATGGCCGCCATGCCGGGACGTCCGCGATTGAGCGCGGCGATCAGGGCGTCGGGTTCGAGCAGCTCGGCACGCGAGGTGTTGACCAGCAGCGCCGTGGTTTTCATCAGCGAGAGGTCTTCGAGCGTGATGAGGTGGTGCGTGCCCTCCGCCAGGCGAAGATGCAGCGAGATCACGTCGCATTGCTCGAAGAATTCGGCACGCGTGTTGGCTGCCTGGTAGCCATCGGCCAGGGCCTTGGTGCGCGAGGCCTCGCTGCCCCAGATACGCACGTTCATGCCGAATGCGCGCCCGTAACCGGCCACGATCTGCCCGATCTGCCCGTAGCCCCAGATGCCGAGCGTGCGGCCCCTGAGCACCTGCCCGACGCCGAAATTCGGCGGCATGGACGCGGCGCGCAGCCCGGCCTGCTGCCAGGCGCCGTGCTTGAGATTGGCGATGTAATGCGGCAGGCGCCGCATCGCGGTCATCATCAGCGCCCAGGTCAGCTCCGCCGGTGCGACGGGCGAGGTGGTGCCCTCGGCCACCGCGATGCCACGCTCGGTGCAGGCGCCCAGGTCGATGTGCGCGCCGGTGCGGCCCGTCTGCGCGATGAATTTCAGCCGGGGCAGCTTTTCGATGAGCTGGCGCGTGATGGGCGTGCGCTCGCGGATCAGGACGATGATGTCGGCATCGCGCAGCCGCACCGAAAGCTGGCCCAGGCCCTTGACCGTGTTGGTGTAGACCTTGGCGGAAAAGGATGCCAGACGCTCCGCGCAGCGCAGTTTGCGCACGGTGTCCTGGTAGTCGTCCAGGATGACGATGTTCATTGCAGGCAATTGGTCGACGTCGCTGGGTTGGCCCTCGCGACGTTCTTAAACAGGGTGTCTTGGCGGTGTTGCCACCGTCCCTGATTGTCGTCGATGGTGGGGCCTGTCGCGCATCGCGCGCGGTAACGAGGTGTGCCGCGTCGCCTGCGTGACTGCGGGCGAGGGCTTGCCCCGTTGTCAGCACTTCATCTCCTTCCTACGCTGGCCGTATCACGACCAAGGAATCTCTCCAAGGAAGCTCTGCATGCAAGTCCACCACGCGTTCTGGCCTTCGCGCCTGCCCCACGCCATCACGGTTCCCGATACCTCGTTGTGGTTCAACGTGGTTGTCAATGCCCGGCGCTATCCGCGCAAGGCGGCGCTGGTGTTCATGGGGCGCGAAACCAGCTACCGCCGGTTGCACGACGAAGCCGAGCGCCTCGCGGCGCAGCTGGCCGCGTGGGGCGTGCGCAAGGGTGATCGCGTGCTGCTTGACATGCAGAACTGTCCGCAGTGGGTGATTGCGCATTTCGCCATCCTGCGCGCCAACGCCGTGGTCGTCCCCGTCAATCCGATGAACCGCGCGCAGGAGCTCGTGCATTACATCGAGGATGCGGATGCGCGCGTGGCGATCACCACCAGCGACGTGGCGGACGAAGTGGCGCGGGCCAGCGATCTGTTGCCTGAGCACCAGCGGCTCTCTCGCCTGCTGGTGAGTCAGTACACCGATGCCTTCGACCCGGCGGCGCTGCAGCCCGGTGACATGCCCGCGGCGTGGCAGGATTGGCTGTGCACCGCGCGGCCGCTGCCATCGCTGCAAGGGGGCCAGGTGCACGCCTGGGGTGATGCGCTCGCGTGCCGTGAGACCGCCCCCGAGCACACGGCGGGGCCAGACGATCTTGCGGTGCTGCCCTACACCAGCGGCACCACGGGCTTGCCCAAGGGCTGCATGCATCCACATCGCACCCTGATGCACAACGCCGTGGCCAGCAGCATGTGGGGCACGGCCTCGGCCGATGGCGTGGCGCTGTGCGTGATCCCGATGTTTCACATCACCGGCATGGTCAGCGTGATGCATGCGGCGCTCTACTCGGGCTGCACGCTGGTGCTGCTGCCACGCTGGGACAGGGAACTGGCGGGGCGCCTCATCTCGCGCTACCGCGTGACGGCGTGGACCAACATTCCCACGATGATCATCGACCTGATGGCGAGTCCCAACTTTGCGCAGTTCGACCTCTCGAGCCTGAAAACCATCGGCGGTGGCGGTGCCGCCATGCCGCAGGCGGTTGCCCAGCGCCTGCAGGACCAGTATGGCCTGCACTACGCCGAGGGTTATGGGCTGACCGAAACCGCCGCGCCCTCGCACAGCAACCCGCCCGACCGGCCCAAGCAGCAGTGCCTGGGCATCCCGTTCATGGGGACCGATGCGCGCATTGTCGATCCCCAGACCCTGAAGGAGCTGCCCCAGGGCGAGCAGGGCGAGATCGTCGTCAGCGGCCCCGAGGTGTTCGACGGTTACTGGAAGCACCCGGAAGCGACCGAGGCGGCCTTTTTTGAACTCGACGGCAAGCGCTTTTTCCGCACGGGCGACCTGGGACGCGTGGACGAGGAGGGCTATTTCTTCATCACCGATCGCCTCAAGCGCATGATCAACGCCAGCGGCTTCAAGGTCTGGCCTGCCGAGGTCGAGATGCTGATGTACCGCCATCCGGCGATCCAAGAGGTCTGCGTGATCGCCGCGCACGATGATTACCGCGGGCAGACGGTCAAGGCCGTGGTGGTGCTGCGCTCGGGCAAGGAGGGCGAGGTGAGCGAGGAGGACATCCTGGCCTGGTGCCATGAGCACATGGCGGTGTACAAGGCGCCCCGTCAGGTCCAATTCGCCCGGAGCCTGCCCAAGAGCGGCAGCGGCAAGGTCATGTGGCGCGCGCTGCAGGAAGCCCAGGATGCCGGACGGCTGTGAGGGCGCCCGCGCCATCGGGCGGCGCTAAGCTTGGCGCCCATGGCCCTCACGAGTTTTTCACCCCCTTATGTCCCGCCCGCGGAGCTTGCGCACCAGTTGCGCGAACGTGGCTATGCCGTGCTGGCGCCACGAGACACGGCCACGTGGGCAGGCGTCGCGCCGGGCGATCTGACGGCTTTTCGGGGCGATTGGGATGATCTGCCGCCCGATGACTACCTCAAGGATGGTGGGCGGTATCGGCGTCGGCGCCATTCGTGCTTCGTCGTGCGGGGCACCGATGTCCGGCAGGTGGCACATCGGGCGCATTGGCAGCCGGTGCACTACAACGCCTTGCATGGTGGCATGCAGCGCTGGTTTGCGCCCATGCTCGCCGCCACCGTGACAAGCCCGGTGTGGCTGCAACTGCTGCGCGCGGTGGCTGCAGCGGCGCAGGCGGCCCTGTTGCCCGCAGGCGCCGCCGAGGCGTGCTGGTGCGTCGAGGCGCACCAGTTCCGCATCGATACCGAAGGCGGGGTGGGCCGCCCGACGCCGGAAGGCGCGCACCGCGACGGGGTGGATCTGGTGGCCGTGTTTCTGATCGGGCGTGAAGCGGTCAAGGGGGGCGAGACGCGGATTTTCGAAGCCGCGAGCCCGGCCGGGCAGCGTTTTACCCTGAGCGAACCCGGGTCGGTGATGCTGCTCGATGACGCGCGCATGATCCACGAAACCACCCCGATCCAGCCTGCGGGTGAATTCGGCTGGCGAGACACGCTCGTGCTGACCTGCCGGCGAGGTCGTTTTCTCGGCGATGATGATCAATAATGGACGCAGGTACAGCGGCGGCACCGCCGCGAAAGGAGCGCATCATGTTCAAGCATATTCTGGTTCCCGTCGATGGTTCGGAAACTTCGATGAAGGCCGTGGCGCGTGCGTCGGCGCTGGCCAAGGTGTTCGACAGCGAGGTGACACTGCTGTATGTGATCGATCCCTATCCGTTCACCGGCGTGGGCGCGGATTTTGCCTATGGCCAGGCGCAGTATCTGACCGCGGCGAATGCGGAGGCCAATGCGGCGCTGGACGCCGCGCGTGATGCCGTCAAAGGCGCCGGGGTGAGCAAGGTGGACACCATCGTGGGCGAGGGGCACACCGTGCACGAAGGCGTGCTGGAGACGGTCAGGAGCGCCGGGGCAGACCTGGTCGTGATGGGCTCGCACGGCAGGCGCGGCATTGAAAAGCTGGTGCTGGGCAGCGTCACCCAGCGCGTGCTGGGCGTCGTCAAGGTGCCGGTGCTTGTGGTGCGTGACTGACTAGGGGCGCGTGAACGGCGGCCCTGAGAGTCGGGTGCCGCGTTTGAAGCCTCTCTTTGCAAACCAGCCCTGGTTCATTTCGAGCACGTAGCGTACCGGCTCGTCGGAGCAGTGCGAGTCTTCGGTCTGCGGCCGCATGTCCGCCAGATTGACGATCTGGCCGTCGTCGGCAATGAAGGCCGCCGTTAACGGAAGTTGCGTGTTTTTCATCCAGAAGCACTGCACGCCCGGCACGTCGAAAACAAAGAGCATGCCTTCATGGTCGGGCATCTGCTGGCGGTACATCAGGCCGACCTCGCGCTGGCGCGGCGTCGCCGCCACTTGCGCGGTGATCCGGTACATGCCCGCGTGCAGTTCGACGCGCGCAAGATTCATCTGGGGTTCGCCCTCCTGTGCAGCGCACAGGGCGCAGGTCAGCAGTGTGGCGCAGCTGATGATCAGCTGGCGCAGGAATGCGGTATGGAGCATCTCACGTCCATGAAAAAGGCCCGCAAAGATCATACTTTGCGGGCCTTGGGGGGTTGCAGTGTTGCCGTGGGCGGCACGGGGCTCAGGCCGTCGTCTTGGCTGCTTTCTTGCTGTGGCGCTTGGCGTGCCTGTTGGTCGCCTTCTTGTGTGCCTTGGCGGTTTTCCTGGCCTTGGCCTGGGGCGCCGCGGCAGCAGGCGCGGGTGCAGCAGCGGGCGCCACTGCGGCAGCGGGGTGCCACGGGTTCAGCCGGTGCCGATTGGGCTTGTGCGAAGGCTCCAGCGGCGAAGAAGCCGGCGGTGAGGAGAGCGAGCAGTTGTTTCATGGTTGACATTTCCTGATTGCAAAATGCAGCGCGATACGCCGCGTTGCGCATCGCTCAACGGCTGCTCGGCCCGTGTGGTTGACGCTCGACACGTGTATTTTTATCACTAGAATTTGATGGGCTCCGGCGTTCGGCGCAATGCAGTGCGTGCATGCCGTGCGGGGGTCGTTTCGCCGTGAAGGGAGAACCAGGCGCATGAGCACCTACCAGCATATCCGCGTGCCCGAACAAGGGCAGAAGATCACCGTCAACGCCGACACGTCGCTGAATGTGCCGGACGAGCCCATCATTCCATTCATCGAAGGTGACGGAACCGGCGCGGACATCACGCCCGTCATGATCCAGGTGGTGGATGCCGCGGTGGCCAAGGCCTACGGCGGCCAGCGCAAGATTCATTGGATGGAAGTCTTCGCCGGAGAAAAGGCCACGCGTGTGTACGGGCCGGATGTCTGGCTGCCCGATGAGACGCTGGTGGCGCTCAAGGATCATGTGGTTTCCATCAAGGGGCCGCTCACCACGCCGGTCGGAGGCGGCATCCGGTCGCTCAATGTCGCGCTGCGCCAGGAACTCGACTTGTACGTATGCCTGAGGCCGGTGCAGTATTTCAATGGCGTGCCCAGCCCCGTGAAGGCACCGGAAAAGGTCAACATGGTGATCTTCCGTGAAAACTCGGAAGATATCTACGCCGGCATCGAGTGGGAAGCGAAGAGCGAAAAGGCGCAGAAGCTCATCCGCTTCCTGGTGCAGGAGATGGGGGTGTCGAAAATCCGCTTTCCCGAGACCTCGGGCATAGGGGTCAAGCCCGTCTCGACCGAAGGGACCGAACGCCTCGTGCGCAAGGCCATCCAGTACGCGATCGACAATGACAAGCCCAGCGTGACGCTCGTGCACAAGGGCAACATCATGAAGTACACGGAAGGGGGCTTTCGCGACTGGGGCTACGCGCTGGCGCAGCGCGAGTTCGGAGCGCAACCGATCGATGGCGGGCCGTGGTGCAAGTTCAGAAACCCGAAGACGGGGCGTGACATCGTCGTCAAGGACGTGATTGCGGATGCCTTCCTGCAGCAGATCCTGCTGCGCCCGGCCGAATACAGC
>Ga0041910_1002401_pt1 | contig 12971 bp, 8 predicted proteins | sample ThiBio_1000_biof_FD_55015 | JGI IMG/M metagenome (GOLD analysis project Ga0041910, IMG submission 55015) | Wastewater bioreactor microbial communities from Cape Town, South Africa - Thiocy_expt_1000_biof | ecosystem: Engineered > Bioreactor > Thiocyanate-remediating > Anaerobic-Aerobic | place...
CCGCCTGACCCCCTCCTGCCACGCGGCGGCCGGACAACATCCCCGCCCCGTTTCCCGCGTTCCGTCCCCAGGCCGTGCTAGAGTAGCCGCCGAGTCGGTGCTTCACAGTTAAACGGGAAACAGGAGGGCCCCTTCGGGACCTAACCTGTGCTGCCCCCGCAACGGTAAGCATTCCGTCCCGCGTGGCCACGCCGCGCGCGACACGCCGCATCGAACCCACTGTGCCACGTCCCGCCGCATCCTCCGGCGCCGACGCGCATGGGAAGGGGATGCGGCCGCGAATGCCAGCCCGGATACCGGCCGGCTCGACGGTCCCCCGGACCGAAAAGGGGGAAGCGCAACGCTTCCCGATTCGCAAGCCGACGTGCGGGGATGCGCGTCACCGAAACCGCAGGTATCCATGTCATCCAGCTCCACCTCCTGGCGCCTGGCCGGCGCCACCGGCGCGCTGCTTTGCGCCGCCAACGTACAGGCCCAGGCTCCCACCGCCGCCACCACCCTCGATCCGGTCACCGTCACCGCCTCGCGCATCGAGCAGCCCCTGTCGCGCGCCCTGGGCGACGTCACCGTCATCGACGCCGAGACCATCCAGCGCGCCGGGCAGACCAGCCTGGCCGAACTGCTGCAGCGCGAGCACGCCATCGACATCGGCACCAACGGCGGCCCGCAGACCACCACCAGCGTCTTCATCCGCGGCGCCAACAGCCGCCATACCCTGGTGCTGATCGACGGCTTGCGCGTGGGCTCGGCCACGTCGGGCACCATGAGCCTGAACGGCATAGACCCCGCCAGCGTCGAGCGCATCGAGATCCTGCGCGGCGCGGCCAGCAGCATCTATGGCGCGGACGCCATCGGCGGGGTCATCAACATCATCACCAAGCGCCAGGCGGACCGGCCGCTGGCCATCAGCGGATCCGTGGGCGCGGGCAGCCATGACACCTACAAGGCCCAGGTCAACCTGGACGGCGCACAGGGCATGTGGAGCTACGGCCTGCAATACGGCAAGTCCAAGAGCCGCGGCTTCAACGCCACCCTGCCCGGCAGCTTCGCCTACTACGGCGACCGCGACGGCTACGAGCAGGAAAACGCCGCGGCCCGCCTGGGACTGGCCTGGGCCGCGGGCCACCGCGTCGAGGCCAGCGTCTACAACTCGCGCATCAACGGCCAGTACGACAACAACGGCATCGCCTACGATTCGCGCGCCGTCACGCGCGTGCAGGCCTATTCGCTGTCCAGCGTGGACCGTATCACCGACACCTGGACCAGCACGCTGCGCTTCGGTCGCACCGTGGACGACTACCGCGACTACGCCAGCGCCACGGCGCCGCGCGCGCAGGCGCGCACGCGCCAGGACCTGTTCACCTGGCAGAACGACCTGGCGCTGGCCGCCGGCCAGAGCCTGTCGCTGATCGCCGAGCACCTGCGCGAAGACGTGCTGAGCACCTCGCTGACCGGCAACTTCCCGACCCGGCGCCGCACCAACTCGGTGGCCGCGATCTACCGGGGCGACATGGGCCGCCACCACGTCCAGCTCAACCTGCGCCACGACAACAACTCGCAGTACGGCGGCAACACCTCGGGCGCGGTGTCCTACGCCTACGACTTCGCGCCCGGGTGGCAGGCCACGGCCGGCGCCGGCACCGGTTTCCGCGCCCCCACCTACAGCGACCTGTACGGCTTCGGCGGCAACCCCGACCTGAAGGCCGAGAAGTCGCGCAACGTGGAAGCGGGCCTGCGCTATCGCCAGGGCGGCACCACGGCCTCGATCACGGCCTTCCGCAACCGCGTCTCGAACCTGATCGTCTGGGTCGACGACGGCACCGGCAACTGGACCGGCAGCAACGCCAACGTCGACAAGGCCATCCTGAAGGGCGTGAACGTCAGCCTCGCCCAGCAGCTGGGCGCGACCACGCTGCGCGCCAGCGCCGACTGGCAGGACCCGCGCGACGCCCGGACCGGCGAGCAACTGGCCCGGCGCGCCCGCGGTAGCCTGAAGCTGGCGGCCGACCATCGCCTGGGCCCCTGGCTGCTGGGCGCCGAATGGCTGGCGACCACGCCGCGCGTGGACTACGCTGGCGCGGTGGGACGCCTGGGCGGCTACAGCCTGATGAACCTGATGGCGTCCTACGACATCAATCGCAACACGCAGGTGCAGGTGCGCTGGAACAATGCGTTCAACAAGCACTATGAACTGGCTGGTGGCTATGCGACCCCGGGTTCGACGGTCTTCGTCAACCTCAGCTACCGCCCCTGAGCGGCGCCGCTCGCGGGCGGTTCTCGCGCTGGCGTTGGTCCTGGCCCCAGCGGCCGCGTTCGCCCAGGCCATCCACGCGCGCGACGACGCCGGCCGCGACATCACCCTGCCCGCGCCCGCGCGGCGGGTGGTGTCGCTGGCGCCCCATGCCACCGAGTTGCTGTACGCGGCCGGCGCGGGATCGGCCATCGTGGGCGTGGACCGCTACAGCAACTACCCCCCCGAGGCGTTGAAGCTGCCTCGCGTGGGCAACGGACTGCAGCCGAACGCCGAGCGCATCGTGGCGCTGGCGCCCGAGCTGGTCGTGCTGTGGGCGTACGGCGACGGGCTGGCGCACGCGGGGCTGCCCGATTCCCTGCTGGAGCGGCTGGGCGTCCGGCTGTACTACAGCAATCCCCGCAAGCTGGCCGACATTCCCGACGCCATCGAGCGGCTGGGCGAGCTGACCGGCACCCGCGCCGCGGCCGAGGTCCACGCGGCGGACCTGCGGCGGCGCCTGGCCGCGCTGGCCGCGCGCTACGCGGGTCAGCGCCCCGTGCGCGTGTTCTACCAGGTGGGCTCCCAACCCATGTACACCGTGAACGATCGCGGCATCATCGGCGATGCCCTGCGGACCTGCGGCGCCGTCAACGTATTCGGCGGCCTGTCCGCCGCCGCGCCCATGGTGGGCGCGGAAAGCGTGCTGCGGGAGAATCCGCAGGCCATCATCGTCGGCCAGGCCGGCCCGGGCGCCGATGCCGCGCTGGCGGCCTGGAAGAACTTCGGACCGGCGCTGGCCGCGGTGCCGGACAACCTGTGGACCGTCGATCCCGATGCCATGCATCGCCCGGGGCCGCGCATGATCGAAGCCACCGAGCGCCTGTGCGAAAGGATCGATGCCACGCGGCGGCAGACTGCCGGACGGTGAACGAGGTGGAAAGCGCGGGAGGGGAAGCGGGACGTGGCAGCGGCGGGGCTGCACGAGGGGAAAAGCGGAAAATGGCGCGCCCGGCTGGGATCGAACCAGCAACCCCTGCCTTCGGAGCAATTTAGGCACCCCATCCTAAATGCACGCTAGGGCACGCCATGATACTACAACTCAATGAAATAGCTGGACTATTTCATTTTTCACGCCGAAATCCGTATCCGCAAGTTCGCTTCAATATTCCTTCGGCTGCTTCCGTGGTGCTTCCGCAGAAACAGCCCCTCCATAACGGGGGGATCGCCTGATGGCAAAGCTTACGAAACGAGTGGTCGACGCCGCCGACATCCGGGAAAAGGATTACTTCATCTGGGACGATGAGCTTCCCGGCTTTGGCCTCCGCGTGTTCGCGTCAGGCAAGCGCAGCTATCTTATCCAATACCGCGCCGCTGGTCGAACCCGTCGTTACACCATCGGCCTGCATGGTATCTGGACGCCCGAAACTGCTCGGCAGGAAGCGAAGGTCCAGCTTGGGCGCGTCGCTCGCGGCGACAATCCTTCCGAAGAACGGCAGCTCGATCACCAAGCCATGACGGTCAAGGAGTTGTGCACGCTCTATCTCAAGGATCTCAATGCAGGCCTGATCCTCGGCAAAGGCGGCCGCCCCAAGAAAGCGACCACCATCGTTACCGACACGGGCCGCATCGAACGCCACATTATTCCGTTGATCGGCGCGCGGCGGGCGAAGGATCTGACGAAAGCTGACATCAACAAGGTCCTGAAGGACATCATGGCCGGCAAGACCCGCGTGTCGGTCAAGACGAAAAAGCTGCGAGGAAAGGCCATCGTGCGGGGCGGCGCCGGTACGGCGACACGCACGGTAGGTCTTCTTGGCGGCATCCTCTCCTATGCCGTCGATGCCGGCATCATCGATCGCAACCCCGCGCATGGCATCAAGAAGCCGAAGGACAATGTCCGCAAGCGCAGGCTTTCCGAGGCGGAGTATCGCACTCTCGGCGTCATGCTGCGCGAGGGGGCGGAAAACGAGAAGTACGCGATGACCGTCGAGATCATTCGCCAGATCGCCCTGACTGGCTGTCGCCGGTCGGAGATGATCTCGCTGATGTGGTCGGAGGCCGATACTGAGGCGAGCTGCCTGCGGCTGGAGGACAGCAAGGAGGGCGAGTCCATACGTCCCATCGGCCTTCCCGTGGTCGAGTATCTGGAGCAGCGCCGCAAGGGCGCGGAGGGCACCTATGTCTTCCCGGGCCAAGGCGAGGACAATGCCTTCGGCAGCTTCCCGAACCATTGGGAGCAGCTATTCAAGGACTCGCCGCTTTCCGACGTTACGCCGCACGTCCTGCGTCATAGCTTCGCCAGCATCGCCAATGATCTCGGCTTCACCGAGGTGACGATCGCGGCACTCGTCGGACATTCGAAGGGCTCGGTCACGAGCAAGTACATACATACGCTCGACACGGCCCTGATCATGGCAGCCGATACGATCTCCGGCTATATTCAAGGCCTGCTTGATGGAGTCGAGTTCAAGCAGACCGCGTACGCTCTTGATCGAGATTCTCGGAAGCAAGCACTTGCGCGCTTCCTGAACAATGCGGCCAAGGGCGCGGAAATGCAACGAGAGGACATTCCCTTAGCTGCCTAGCGTTCGCAATCACCGCATCCGACCTCCAAATCCTAGTTACTTTTTCCGGCTTGTGCCATCGGCCGAGGCAAACTTGATACCAGAAACGCGCCAAGCCCGGCGGCATGTCTGCCGCCGAGCTTGGGCGTTATAACTTACGAGACAACCAGCCCCTGACACGGCGCCAGAAGTTTGGTGGTGCGCTGATCGGAGCAGCCTGAATAGGAGGTTCGACCGTCGGCGACTGTCCATAGTATCGGGCTTTGGCAACGCGATCACGACGACGCTCAGCTTCAACCTGCTCGTCGCTCCAAGGGCCGGCTTCGATCACCTTGCCGCGGTCGATCACGTAGTGTGACCGGCACTGCAAGGTCCAATTGCCGATCGACGGCCGAAGCGAGATAGTTTCGCCATCGAACGTCATCTTCCAATCTGTCGGCGTGAAGGGCGCGACAACCTCCTCGCCGCAACCACAGCAGCAGCTATGGGCCGATGTCGCATATTCCATCGAAACATAGAGAATGCCTGGGTCCAGGCGCTCAGGGATGTGTTCGACGAAACGATGATCGAGTCGCTTGTGCCTCATCACGCGAGGTCCCCATTGATGAGCATGTTGCCGTCTGTGGTGTAGGTGCAGTGATGCTCGCGCTCGAGGTCACGGTAGAAGCCACGTATCTTCTTCCACTTCACGACCGCGAGGACAGCATTCAGGGCGTTGAGGTCCGCGACCTGTATGTTGGATGCGTAGATGTCTTTGGCGCCACCGCCGACGAAGGAGATGCGCTGACGTGCATGATCCCGTTTCTCCGGCGTGCTGGCGGTCACCCGCAGGATACCGCCGAGCGATCCCTCGTCGAGTTCGAGACCCATTCCGACATCGACGAACGCGGCGCCGGTCGCCTCGAGCTTCTCGACGATCAACCGCTTCGCTTCGCCGGCGTCGAGCGACAGGAACGCGAAGGTGACGCCGTCGAGAAGGTGCAGGTTGTCGGCCCCGAGCTCGACATCGTGCGCCACGATGTTGCGGTGCATCCGGCTGTAGATGCGCTTTAGATAGTCAACCTTCTTCGGCACCTCGCGCAGCTCCTCAAGGGTCGGCGCGCCTGGCGCCCGAAAGGCGTTGTGAGTCAAGAACTCGTCGCCGTCGAAGAGCCGAATCTCGCGGACCGGTGTCTTGGCGACGAAGTCCAGGATGTAACCGCCGGTGCCACCACCGCCGATGATGGCGACCCGCTCATTGACGAGCCGCTCGGTCAGGACGCCGATACCAACACGGTCGGAGGCGGTCTCGACATAGTTGAAGACGCTGTCCTCCTCCTCTTCTGGCTCGCGGAAGGTGCGCGGGGTCATGCCGGGCTTCAGCACCGCGGCCGGGCCCGCGATGATGTTCGCGTAGCTCGTCATCTTGTGGTGGTAGTCCGTATAGCCGCCATCCGGCTTGCTCGAGAAGCTGTGCGTGGCTTTCAAACCGTGACCGAGGTCGAAGGCCCCGGCCTGATGCGAGATTCCCTGGATAGGCGTCCCATCCGCGCGGCACGGAAAGTCGCCGTCCCAATGGACAACATGGGTGTCGGGCCTGCGCGTCGCATCGCCGGCCAGCGTAAGGCTCGAGATGAGGGTGCCGATGCGCACCTTACGACGCGCATCGACATAAGGCACCTCCCGCATGACGAGATGCCCGCCCTGCCGCAGGACGAAATAGCCTTCGTCCCGCAGCCGCTTGAGGTCGGGATTACGACTGAACAGTTCGCGTGACATTGAACACCGTGCCTTTCTTCTTGACGTCGACCGAGCCGCCAGCCCCGAGTTCGCCCGCGTGCGGCGTCGACGCAGCGTGCCGGTAGGTCATCGAGAAGACGACGTTCGGCTCGTGCTGGCCCGGGAAAGCGAGCTGGACGATCTGCTCGAACGTGACCGTGCGGGCGTTCACCGTCCGCGGCCGCGAATTGACGATGATCTCGAACGTCACCCGTGCGGTGATGAACCGCTCGATGCCGGGCTCGGCCAGATCGATCAGCTCGCCATGCTCGATCAGGCGATCCTCGCCGCCGGGGACCTCGAGGAAAACGGCCTCTCCCTCGCCGGGCTTGGCGAGGCCGTAGAGCACCGCGCCGCTGATGATCGGCTTACCCCAACGCAGCTCGTCGTCCTTCAGCGTCAACTTGAAGTCGCGATCCGTCAGGAAGGCGACGAACCGCTCGGCGCCGTGCCCGCGCAGGTCGAAGGGCTCGTTCAGCCGCACGTCCTCGAAGTCGCCCGAGGGCAGAATCGCGAACAGGCTGTAGCCGTCCCGCGGGTCCAAGGCGCCGGCCTCGAGTAACTGACGGCCGAGCGGCACGGGATCGCTCACCTGACGGGATTGGAAGTTGAGATCGCCCTGCGCGAGGAGAAAGCGATACCCCCGCGCCGGACGCAGCGCCCGGCCTTCGCGCAGGGCGTCGCCGAGGTCGTCGTAATCAAGCAGTTCTTCGGTGTTCATGAGATTGGGTCCTTAGGTTTGGCCGAGGCGACGCCGCGGCTCTAAGGGTCCAATCGGGGCGAGATCCGCCGACCGGTAAGGTCAGGCGAACTTTTTTTGCAGGGCGCCGTCCGGGGTCTGCCCGCAGATGAAGAAGGCCGGGCAATTCGGGCAGGTGCGCGACGAGTCCTCGGCCGGAAACCGCCCAGCGCGAATGTCGCCGAGAAACTTGGCGAGCTTATCCTTGCGACCTTTCAGCTCCCGATCCGATAATGCGAGCACATGCGTCTCGCCGTCGGAGAGATGGACAAGCTCGGCGACGGCGCCAGGGAAGGCCTGCTGGACCGCCAGCATCAGCGCCGCCGCGCCGACATCCTTGCTCTCGGCCGACCGCCTGTGGCCCGTGCGGATGCGGCGCACGGCGCGAACGCCGTCGGGCCGCACCAGCACCTCGTCCGGCCTAACGATGATCTCCTCGCCGCCGAAATTGAGGCTGAGCGCGACCGGCGCTTCGGCGAGCGCTTCGGCGCGGTTCGCCAGGAAAAAGCGCAGCATTGCCAGCGCCAGATCGCGGAATTCCGCTCGATAGCCGTGCTCGCCGAGCCCTTGGCCGGCCAGCGCTGCGTCAGCGCGATCCTCCAGGTCCCGCTCGGTCACGGGCTCATCATCCGCCCCGATCACCGCCTCGACCACTACGCGAACCGCCTCGTGCAGATGCATGAAGGCGGTCGCAGTTCGCCGGCCACCGACTTGCAGCACATGCGTGTAGAAAAAGCGGCGCGGGCAGGATTCATAAAGGGCGATCTGCGGGGCCCCGAATCGCAGCCGTCCGTCGACGACCAAATCGATATCTCGAGCTTCTGCGGCTACGGGAAGCGGCCGTGCCGGCACGACCGAGGCGCGCGTCAAGGCGGCGCCGAGACGGTCGAGGAAGGGCGACAGCGGTCGATTGTGGCCGTTGCTCTTCTCGGTCGGCGCGNAGAGAATCAACCGGTCGCGGGCGCGCGATTGCGCCACGTAGAACAAGCACTCCTGCTCCTCGGCCTGACCCGCGCGAAACGCCTCCAGCGCGCTGCCTTCGGCTCCCATGATCATGCCGTCGGGCGCCGGACAGGGCGGCGCCGCCGGCGTGCGCGGGATGGTGTCGCTATTGAGCCCTGGAAGATGGACGCCGCCGAACTCCAGGCCCTTGGCGCCATGGATAGTCATTAGCCGCACGGCGTCGAGATGCTGGGCGGCCGCCGGCAACTGGCGCAGGTCGCGATCATCGCCGAGACGGACAAGCCTGCGCACCCGATCGAGCACACGCGTGATCGGCAGCCCGCTGCCGGCCGGTTGGACCCGCAGGAAGTTGAGGAACTGCCAGATTGCGATGCCGCGCGTGCGATCGGCGAGATCCGCCGACACGCCAAGGCGCGCGGCTACACGGGTGCGATCGAGCAGCAGTGTCGCGAGCACGGTCCAGGGTGACGCCGTTTGGTCGAAGCCGCTGAGCGCGGCCGCGAGCTTGACGACGGCCTGGCGGCCGGCATCGCTGACGCCGGGGATCGGCTCGATGTGCTGGAGCCAGCTGCCCGCAGCTTGGTCGGCCCCCCGCAGATGCTCGAAGATCGTCGCTACATCCGCCAATGACATGGTGAAATCGGGCCAGCAGGCGATGCGTACAAGGCCCATGGCGCGCCGATCGACAAGGACGGAGAGCAACGCCAGGAGATCCTTGACCTCGGCCCGCTCAAACAGGCTGCCCAGAAACAGCACGGGCACGCCGAGCCGTTCGAGGTCCTGCCCGATGGTCGAAAGCTTCTCATTGCCGGTGCAGAGAACCGCCTGGTCACGATAGGCATGTCCCTCACGGCGAAGCGCCTCGATCGCGTCGGCAAGGGCCACTTGTTGTTGCTCGGCGCGCTGTACCGTGCGCAGCTCGGGCTTATGGCCATTGCCGCCGCGATCGGCTTCAAGACCGCTGTCCGCGTCGCCCGCGCGCATCGTGATCGCGAAGCCGGAAAAGCTGGCGACGATCTCCGGCACCGAGCGATAGTTGCGCTTCAATCGCCCGCGCTTGCCGCCGGGAAAGTCCTCCTTCCCGAACCGAGTCATATTGAAGGACGACGCGCCCCGAAACCGATAGATCGACTGCTTGGCGTCGCCTACCATCCAGAGATTGCGGCCGTCTGGCCGCAGCGCGCTCAGCAAGCGCACGCTGCTGCGGTTCACGTCCTGATACTCATCGACCAGGACGTGGTCATACTGTGCCTGCAGTGTTGCGCGGATGGCCGCCTCAGCCTCAAGCAGCTTGACGGGCAGGGCGACAAGGTCCCCGAAGTCGACGCAATGCGCGGTGCGCTTGAGCTGTTCATAGGCGGCATAGACGCGGGCCACCTCTCCGGCGCGTTCAGCGGCCTCGCGCGTATCAGAGTCCGCCGCCTTGGCAAGCATGGCGTCGGCAAGCGCGGCGTACGCTTCGGCGTTGACCACCTCGTCCTTCGCCCGCGAGACGGCGGCCAGCATGTCGGCGATGATCTGAGTTGGATCGTAGAGATTGCGGTAGTGGGAGAGCCTCAGGCGCGGGAACTCCTCCTCGAGGAGCTCGACGGCCTCGGTCCGATCCATCATCCGCGGGTCTTTCGGCAAGCCGAGCTCCGCATGGAAACGACGGATAATGTCGAGGCCGAAGGCGTGGAAGGTGCCGATCCACATTGCGGCCGCGGCCTCGGGCCGCTTGCGCGCAATCCGCTCGGCCATCTCACCCGCCGCCTTGTTCGAGAAGGTCAATAGCAGGATGCGCCGCGGGTCGACGCCCTCCTCCAGAAGGCCTTCGACGCGCGCGATCAGTGTCTGCGTCTTGCCGGTGCCGGGGCCCGCCTCGAGCAGATAGGCCTCGCCGCGATGCGCCGCGGCAGCGGCTTGCAGGGGATTGAGCGGCCGCTCCACATGCGTCGCGGCCGCGACGGGCGGCACGATTGGGAGGAGCAAGGCGTCGAACATCTGCTGGGCGACAACCTCGAACGGCGCGCCGAGCTTTGCGGCGACCGCCGAGGCGGATAACCCTTGATCGACATGCAGCGCTCGCGCGACGTTGCGGGGAAGCAAGAGCTCGCGCGCGAACAGATCCATCTGGACCTCGCGGCGCTGCCGGCGTCCATAATCGACCACCCGATCCATGCCGACCGGCGACGGCTCGGCCGCGCGAGCCGGATCGATCATTGGCGCCGTCTCGCTGTCGGGATCGTCGCCGAGCTCGACATGACCAATCTCGTGCGCCACGAGGAAGGCCTGTTCGAAGCGAGACCCCGCACTCTCGTGAAGGATCAGATCGTCGGCGGCGACGAAGGTCGCGCGGCCGCCGTTGAGGACGGCCGCGCCGACAGCCGTCGGTTCGACATCGATCCCACGCCGCTTGGCTTCGGCGACAGCAAAGTCATAGGGCGACCAAGGATCGGCGCCCGAGGCCACGAGACGAGCATGAAGCTCGGCGGCGACCTGCCTGGCGAGCTCCACCCCGTCCATGTCAGTCTGCCTCTGCCAACAGCCGGGCGCGCTTGTCGGCTGGGACGCCGGCGTCGATCAACACTTGCTCGAAGGTGACCTGCTCGCCAGCGGTCGGCTTATCGTCAGCCTTATAACTGCGCGCGCCGGCCAACTGGGCCGAGCCCCAGGACGACTCCAACTGCGCGACAGAGCTGCGCATCGCCTCTGCCAACATCACCAGGACGCGTCGCGGGATACTAACGAGAGAAATCCGTCTCTCGCGCAGCGCGGTCACAACCTGCCGGGGCACGTCCAGACGCTGGGCGACGGTGCGCCAGTCATCGACCGTCAGTGCCGCGAAAGGGTCGGCTGTCGCTCCCGGCACCGCCTTTGCGTGTTGCAACCAAGCAGCCTCGATTAAGGCCTGATCGGCATCGGAAAGCGGAGCTGTATCGCCACATACTTCGCGGCTGAGTTCGCGCGACAGGTCTATGAGCTCCCCGGCATATTCCGGGTAAAGTCCCAAATAGCGTTCAAGGGTCGACCGGCTAGGGTCGCTCTCGACCGCAAACGCGTCGAGCACGGACTCGCGGGACGGACGTTCGCCGGCGGGGCTCACCGCTCGTCTCCGTCGCCCATAGCGGCGCGAAGGGCGGCGAAGGCCTTGTCGCGGTAGGNTCGGACGGTCTTTTCGGAGCGGCCTAAGACTTTGGAGATGGTCACGACGTCCGGCTCCTTGGAGTCGATGGGGAAGCCCTGTCTCATCATGTGAATGATCCTGCTTTGTTCTGTCGGTAGAGCCTCAATCGCTGCATCCAGGCGCAACCGGTAATCCGCATCGTCGAAATCCGACGCGGAGAATGGGTCGTGTGCCCCTGCGGCCGCCTCGACTTCGGGGGATAGCTCACCGCTGTCGTCATATTCGAGGGCCTGAGAACGGTTCTCGTCGCGCCAAGCCTGCTCCTGCGCGTCGCGCCGCAGGCTGGCGACCGCGCCGTCGAAGCGCACCTCGAAGTAGTCGAGCTTGTCGATATAGGTGCCGCGATCCGCTGAAAGGAGCTCGACGAACCGGCTGAAAACCTTGTCTCGCACAACCGCGCGCGTCAGCGACTCAGTTTTGCCGTCGGAGCTTTCCGCCCTGGGTAAACTGCGTAGCACCCGTTCAATCAGAATCCGATAGAGGCGCTCGAACCACGCCTCGTTGTTGTCGCGACGGCTCGCGCGAATTAAGTACACGAGACATTCGCTAGGGACGTAGGCCGGGTCCGAGCGCTTCATGATTCCTGCCCTGGCGATCAACTCATCGCGCGGCAGGACCGCCAATTCGACGATGAGCGCTTCTACCTTTGGGTCGCGTTCGTAAAGTTCGCCGCTAAGGCGCCGTTTGCGCAGTGCATTTACTACTACTCCTGATCGATTCGAAGCTGTCGTTTCTTGCGCATCGACGGCTTCCTCCCAATGTTTCATCATTGCCGCCCCCACTTTTCTAATGCCTTCACATTCCGGCGTCCCCTAGACGATTTTTTATCGAATGCGTCCGGAATGTCTTGCTATTCTTCTGTCGCGGCGGGCGTTTCTTTGGCTACCGACCCGCAGATCCCGCATTTTTCTCTTGCCTGTTTGCACCACAGCAATTCACCGCCTCAAGCATTCGCGGGTGGCCATCGCATCTTACCCCGGCCAACGCGCAAGACGTCGACAAGATTGACGCCGTCTGGAAGCCTACCTGAAAGCAAGCTAGGCTTCGGATCAACAGCATGCTTCCTAAACGCAGCGAGCCGCTGATAGTCGGGTGTCGTCAGCCAAGTCCTTCCATCTCCTTCATCAGTGATGATTCGGTAAAGCCCTGCGCGAGGTGCTGACTCAACGGGAACATCGAGCAAACGTCGGTTGCGATAGATTGACCATTTCTGAATCCCACCACTGAGCGCCTCAGTCCTGAATCGGGCCCACAACGCTGCCGTTTCGGGCGTTGGCCAATCGCCCAAATCCGTGAATGCTGTAATTTCGTCGGATTCAAGCCATGCGCGCATTTCCGCCGGGGTCACAAACATTGGCTTGGTTTCATTGATGGAGGCCATGGCCGCTGTCCTCGAAGGCAGACCGGCGCGAATCAGCATCGCCATCATGAATTGCGGGACGCCAGTTTCAACCGTTGCCGCTGCGCCGCCTGCGACCGTCTCCGGCGACCAGCCCAAGGACATGCGGCGGGTGCGAATGGCTTCGAGCGCCCAGACCAGGCGATAGG
>Ga0041910_1002405_pt1 | contig 12927 bp, 10 predicted proteins | sample ThiBio_1000_biof_FD_55015 | JGI IMG/M metagenome (GOLD analysis project Ga0041910, IMG submission 55015) | Wastewater bioreactor microbial communities from Cape Town, South Africa - Thiocy_expt_1000_biof | ecosystem: Engineered > Bioreactor > Thiocyanate-remediating > Anaerobic-Aerobic | place...
CCCGCCTATACCGCCAATAGTCCCGGCGGAGGCGCCCCGGGCGGCGCCAGCGGCGGGATCACTCCAACTACTTCTTCTGGCGGAGACGATGGCGATAAGGGGAGGGGGAGCGGAAGCGGCAGTGCTCCTGATACAGGCGCCACTCCCGGCATGGGCACGGGAGATGGAGAAATCGGCGGAGGCGGCAGGGAGGTCCAGCCGGTGCCAGAGCCAGGAACAGGAGTCCTTCTGCTGCTCGGCTTCATCTGCATGTATTGCACGCGAGGCCAAAGAAGGTGGGCGTGCTGAAGGACGCTTCCGGAAAAAATGGGGAAATTGCCCGCGTTTGATTGTCATCCCCGAAACCGGGGCAACAGCTCACATGCTTTTTTTATGACAGGGATCGATTCGGGAGCGCGCGGAATAGCAGCAGGACCGGGATTTTGCTTGGGCATGAATCCAGAGCAGCGATAGCAAGGCTTCGGGCAATGGATAAAAGCCGGGAATGGCCATTTCCATGCCATCCGTCTGCCAGCATCGGCGGATTCATTCGCGCGTCGAATGCTGACTGTCAAATCTTGCCAGTTCTACCGCAGGCGACGGCTCCCATCCTGGTTTGCGATAATCCACCACGACCGTGGTGAAAATGCCTCCTCGTACATAAAATCTCGCCGTAAGACGCAAATATCTTGGTTTCACTGCGCTGACCAGGTCATCGGCAATGCGATTCGTCACCGCTTCGTGAAAAGTGCCTTCATCGCGGTAAGACCATATGTAGAGCTTGAGGCTTTTAAGCTCGACGCATTTTTTATCCGGAATGTAGTCCAGGATGAGAGTTGCAAAATCCGGCTGTCCGGTTTTCGGGCACAGGCAGGTAAATTCCGGAATTTCCATGTGGATATGGAAGTCACGGGTTGCCGGATTGGGGAAAGTTTCCAGCTTTTTCGAAGGCTTACTGGGCATTCTCTTATCTCTGTCAAATCGGTTAGAATGGATTGCCCGAAGGCGTTCTTCAGAAAAAGTGCCACAAGCCGCCGATTATACTTGCTGCAGACCTTAAATTGCGCCTCTCTCACATCAAACTGGCCGGTTTCAAGTCGTTCGTGGATTCCACCGAAATTTCCCTTCCAGGTACTCTGGTAGGGGTGGTCGGTCCCAACGGCTGCGGGAAATCCAACGTTATTGACGCGGTGCGCTGGGTTCTGGGTGAATCCCGCGCGGCTGCGCTGCGGGGTGAATCGATGCAGGATGTGATTTTCAACGGATCCGCCAATCGGGCATCCGTGGGACGCGCCAGCGTGGAGCTGGTTTTCGACAATAGTTTGGGCAAGGCGGCAGGCCAGTGGTCGAACTATGCGGAAATTTCAATCAAGCGGATATTGCGGAGGGATGGCGAATCCACTTACCACATCAATAATATTCACGTACGTCGCCGGGATGTAGCCGATATTTTTCTGGGTACGGGCATAGGCGGGCGTGGCTACGCCATAATAGAGCAGGGAATGATTGCGCGTATCATAGAGGCGAAGCCGGAAGATCTGCGCCTATTCCTGGAGGAAGCCGCGGGTGTTTCCAAATACCGCGAGCGGCGCCGCGAAACCGAGTTGCGCCTGGCGGACACGCGGGAGAATTTGTTGCGGCTGAACGATATTTGCCAGGAACTTGAAAAGCAGCTGTCACATCTGGATGAACAGGCCAGGGTGGCGCACCAGTTCAATGAGGCGAAGGTGAAATTGCGGACCGCGCAAAACCTTTTATGGTGTGCGCGTAAACAGGAGGCCGTCGCGCGCCGCATTCTTGCAGAAGAAGAGCTCCAGTCGGTCCAGGCAAGTCTGGAGCTTGAAATTGCAACTCTTCGCCGAACTGAAAAACATCTCGAAGAGAAGCGCGCCCGGCACTATGCCACCAGCGATACCGTGCATCAGGCACAAGGAGAACTTTACGCTGCAAATGCGCAGGTAGCTCAGGTGGAGCAGCAAATACGGCATCTGCGCGATAATCGGGAACGCGTGGTACAGCAAATCGGCGAAGCAAAAACCCGGCTTGAGCAGCACGAAAAACAGGCGGCCGACACGATCGACGGCTTGCACCGGAAGACCGCGGAACTTCGGCTCGCAAGCGAGATGCGCGAAACCTGCGCCCGAAAGGCCGCGATGGAAAATGAGAAACTGCCCGTGGCGGATGCCGCGGCCCGTTTGCATCATGGCAGGGNAATTGAAGCCCAGCATGATCTGTTGCTCGTCGAACAGGCCGGGAAGCTGGAAGAAAGTCATCGCGATCATGCCGAAAAAAACTTTCGGTATCTCGAGGTGCGGCGCACGCGCCTGCTGCGCGAGCGAGAAGCGCTGGCGCAGCCTGAAACCGAGGCGCTGGCGCGCCTGCAGGGGCAAGCGGAAGGCGCCGCGGTTGACCTGGAGCAGAAACGCCGGATACTTGCGCATACGGAGAACCGGTTGCGGGATGCCGAAGAAGTCCGGTATGAGCATGTCCGCGACGTGCAAGCAACGGAGCAGCGTATCGTTCAGGCAGAGGCTCGGGTAAATGCATTGCAGCGCTTGCAGTCCCGCCTGGAAGGCAGCGAGGGGCTCAGTGACTGGCTTGGCAGGCACCAATTGCATGGCTTGCCACGCTTATGGCAGAGTCTGCAGATCGCCGACGGATGGGAAGATGCGCTGGAGGCGGTGTTGCGCGAGCGGCTGAACGGCACGCAACTTGATCAGTTGGAGGCTGCAGGTCGCTGGTTGACCGACCCGCCTCCTGGCAAGTGGACGCTTTTCGAGTCGCTGGGTTCTGTGGCAAGCCTTGCGGCGGAAAGAGCGCAAGACGGAGAAGCAGGAGAAGCGGGGGAAGTAAAGGCAGGGGAAAAGATGTCATTGCGGCACTACGTGGCCTGCAACAGTCACGCAATAAAACCGGTGCTGCACGAATGGCTGAACGGCGTTTTCATGGCTGATGATATCCCGGAAGCGTTGGCGCAACGAGTCTCGCTTGCCTTGGGAGAAATGCTGGTAACGCGGCATGGACACATTGTCACGCGGCATAGTCTTACCTATTACGCACCTGATTCGCAGTTGCACGGCGTGTTGGCGCGGCAGCGCGAAATAACCCAGGCCGAGACAGAGATGCGTCCACTTGGAGATCGTCTGATAAACGAAAAATCCTCTCTGGAGGCTGCGGAAGAAGATTGTCGGGAACTGGAATCGCTCATATCTCGGCTGCGCCACGATGTGGACGCGCTTCTGCCTTTGCAGCATGACGTCCAGATGCAGATACTGAAGCTCACCCAGTTGAANGAACGCACTGGCCAGCGCCGCAGGCAGATCGATGCCGAGTTGGCGGAAATCGGGCAGCAGGCAGAGACAGAGGTTTTGCGTAAAGGCCACAGCGAAACAAAACTGGCGGAACATCGGCATCAAATCCAGCGGCTGCGGGAGCAACTGCGAAAAGATACATGCGAAGCTGAGGCTGCGGAACAACTCCTTCGAGAACAACGTCAACTTGTCGAGAGTTCAAGGAAGGAAATGCAGGAGGCGGTGTTCCACGAAAAGACTTGCCAGAATAATATCGCCGAACTGGAAAATACCGCTCGCGGCATTGACGAGAATCGGGTGGCGCTCCAGGCCTATCTGGAGCGGCTGCAAACCGAACAGGAGGCCTTTGACGATACCCGGTTGAATGAGATGTTGAAGGAATGGCTGGCGCATCGCGAGCAGCGGGAGGGACGGCTCGGAGAGTTGCGCAATGCCCAGGAAACCCTGGGAAATGAATTGCGTGAAATCGAGCAGGAGCGCATGGCTTCGGAGCAAAAATGTCATCCCTTGCGCGAGGCCATCAACAGCGTGCGCCTCAAGCAGCAGGAAGCACGAATTACCGAAAATCAATTTGGCGAACAGTTAAGGGAATCGGGAGCCAATGAGGAGGAATTGCTGCCGGCCCTGGGAAAGACGCGTCCTTCCGCCCTCCAGGCTGAGATCAACCGGCTCAACCTTGAAATAGCAGGTCTGGGTGCCGTCAACCTGGGTGCGCTGGAGCAGTTGCAAGCATGCCAGACACGCAAGAGCTATCTGGATTCGCAGGTACAGGATTTGAATGAGGCATCGGAAACGCTGAAAAGCGCAATCCGGAGAATAGATTCCGAAACCAGGGAGCGTCTCCTGGCGACGGTTCACCAGGTAAACGATCATCTGGGCGAATTATTTCCCACGATATTCGGCGGCGGCGAGGCGAAGCTGGTTTTGAATGGCGAGGAAATTCTCGATTCAGGCGTGCAAATAGTGGCGCAGCCGCCGGGCAAAAAGAACAGTTCCATTCATCTGCTCTCGGGAGGCGAGAAGGCGCTTACCGCGCTTGCGCTCGTGTTCTCGCTATTCCGGCTCAATCCGGCGCCTTTTTGCCTGCTGGATGAGGTCGATGCGCCCCTGGATGACAGCAACACCGAGCGTTTTTGTAACCTCGTTCGAAAAATGTCGCGCTACACCCAATTCGTGTTCATCACGCATAATAAGATCACCATGGAAATGGCGCAGCAACTGGTAGGGATAACCATGCAGGAAAAAGGTGTCTCAAGAGTGGTTGCGGTGGAAATCGAGGAAGCAATCAAACCGCATGTGGCCCTGGAATTCTGATCAACTTGCGAATATGAGTGAATTGCAGATCAGCCTGATCGCTATTGGTTTCATAGTAGTGATGGGAGTCGTATTATTCAACTGGATGCAGCAGCGGCGCTATCGGCGGGGCGCGGAGCAGGCGTTTGGCTCCCGACATGAAGATGTGCTGCTGAAAACCGGCGCCACCGCCGACGACAATGGGCGGATCGAACCGCAACTGGGCAAGGAGATCCTGCAGGATCCGGCCATGCCGGATGCCGTGCCACCGGAACCGCCGCCCCTGGTTCCACCGGACGCGGTCGAGGTTTCTCCGCCTGATTCCAAGGCTTCCCCAATGCCGGCGGCGGCACCAGTTGCACCAGCAGCAACGGTTGCGCGTGCTGCATCAACTGCGCGTGCTGCACCAACTGCGCGTGCTGCATCAACTGCGCGGGCTGCACCAACTGCACGAGTTGCACCAACTGCGCGGGCTGCACCAGCGGCACCAGTTGCACCAGTTGCACCGGCGCCTCTAAAGTTCCAGGAAAACAAAAATGCCGAGATCGTGGATTATGTTGTCAGCATAAATGGCGACCAGCCGATTTCCGGGCATAGTCTCGCGGAGTTGCTTCAGCGAAAAATGGATTTTGGCAGGCCCTTGCGATGGCTGGGGCAAAGGGAGGCGGATGCTGGCTGGGAAGAAATCACGGCGGAGAGCAACGCAAGGGAGAGCAAAGGCTATCACAGCCTGAAAGGCCGCCTGAAGCTCGTGGACCGTACCGGTCCGATTAGCGAGGTCAGCCTTTCCGAGTTCCGGGACATGGCGGAATCCTTTGCGCAACGCATCAATGCATCCGCCGCCTGCCCCGACATTCACGAAGCCTATATTCAAGCCGTATCGCTCGATGAGTTCTGCACCGAGGTCGATGTCATGATCGGCATCAATATTATCAGCAGGGACGCGGCGGTATTTACGGGCACGAAAATCCGCATGCTGGCTGAGGCGGCAGGGTTGAAACTGGGAACAGAAGGTGTCTTCGATTATTATGATGAAAGTGGCTTGCCTCTGTTTTCACTTGGTAATTTTGAGTCTTCCGTTTTTCTTCCTGCCAGTATCCGGACGCTAACCACCCGGGGCGTCACTTTTCTTCTCGATGTGCCGAAGGTGGCAAATGGCGAAGCTGTTTTCGCCCAGATGGTTCATCTCGCCAATACTTTCGCCGATGACCTCGGGGGAGTGTTGGTGGACGACAATGGCTTCCAGTTGAACGATAGTGGCATTGCAAAAATCAGGCAGCAGCTGAGTGCGATCCAGACCATGATGACGGCACGCGGCATCCCCGCGGGCAGCGAGACCGCCTTGAGATTGTTTGCGTGAATGAGTATTCCGGAAGATATCGTTCAGCGGATAAAGGAATTGCGCGATGCAATAGAGCTGCATGATTATAATTACTACATGCTGGATACCCCGGCCATTCCCGATGCCGAGTACGACGGGTTGTTTCGGGAACTCCAGGAACTGGAGCGAAGCCATCCTCAACTCGTTACGCTCGATTCCCCCACCCAACGCGTAGGCGGATCTGCTCTTAAGGAATTTTCTCAGGTTTTTCATCGTACGCCGATGCTTTCGCTCGGCAATGCGTTCAATGTGTCCGAGGTTGAGGCATTTGACCGGCGTGTGCGCCAGACCCTGGGGCTGGATAACGTGGAATATGCGGTGGAGCCCAAATTCGACGGCCTGGCCATAAGCCTTTGCTACGTGGATGGGCTATTGGCGACCGGTGCAACGCGGGGTGACGGCTACATTGGCGAAGATGTCACCGCGAATTTGCGCACCGTCAAGTCGATTCCATTGCAGCTTTTGGGCAGTCCTGCCGGTGGTCGGCGTCCGCCACGGTTTATGGAGGTGCGCGGGGAGGTGCTGATGCTGAAAGCCGATTTCGAAAAGCTTAATCTGCAACAGCGCGAGAGAAAGGAAAAAGAATTCATCAANCCCCGTAACGCAGCGGCGGGCTCGCTGCGGCAACTCGATCCCGCCATTTCGGCAAACCGCAAGCTGACCTTCTATGCTTACGGCATAGGTATTTCCGAAGAGGGCGAGGTGCCGCGGGATAAGCACGATCATGTGCTGGATTATCTGGCATCCCTGCGTTTTCTGGTGGCGCGCGAGCGCGGTGTCGTCATGGGCGCGGCAGGATTGCTGGACTATCACCAGCGAATAGGAGCGAACCGCGTATCCCTGCCCTATGACATAGATGGCACGGTCTACAAGGTGAACAGCCTCGTCCAGCAGGAAAAGCTCGGNTTTGTCTCGCGCGCCCCGCGATTCGCCCTGGCACATAAATTCCCGGCGCAGGAAGCCTCGACCGAGTTGCTCGATATCGGGGTGCAGGTGGGCCGCACCGGAGCCTTGACGCCGGTCGCGCGGCTCAAGCCCGTGTTCGTCGGCGGCGTCACGGTGACCAATGCAACACTGCATAACGAGGACGAGATCAAGCGCAAGGATGTGAGGATCGGGGACCACGTAATAGTGCGCCGGGCGGGTGACGTGATTCCGGAAATCGTAGCTGTACAGAAAGAGAAAAGGCCGCCCGATGCCAAGCCCTTTGTCATGCGCGATGACTGTCCTGTATGCGGGTCCAAGGCAGTGCGCCTGCCCGGTGAAGCATTGACGCGCTGCACGGGCGGGTTGTTCTGCCCGGCGCAGCGGAAACAGGCGATCCTGCATTTTGCATCGCGACGTGCCATGAATATCGATGGCCTGGGAGAGAAACTGATAAATCAGCTGGTCGAGANTGCACTTGTCCGAACTCCTGCGGACCTTTACAGATTGGGCATAGCTGCGCTGGCGACCCTCGAGCGGATTGCGGACAAGTCTGCCACAAATATACTGAAAGCCATCGAAAAGAGCAAAGATACGACACTGGCGAGATTCATCTATGCTCTGGGCATCCGCAATGTTGGTGAAACCACGGCCAAGGATCTGGCCCGGTATTTTGGAGGGCTTGATCCCATGATAGCGGCGGACGTGGAAGCTCTGCAGCAGGTACCGGATATCGGCCCGGTAGTGGCGGAAAGTATTGCTGACTTTCTTGACGAAAGGCACAATCTCGAAGTCATCGAGCAATTGCGCGCTTGCGGAGTACGATGGAAGGAAGGCGATGGCACATGTCGGGCGGCGATAGCCCATCCGGAAAGCAGCGATAGTTTACATGCCAGCGAAATTGCCGGTAAAACCTTTGTATTGACAGGCGCCTTGCTCAATCTGGCGAGGGAGGGTGCAAAAGAGAAAATCGAAGCCGCTGGTGGAAGGGTTAAAGGAACGGTTTCGAAAAAGACCGATTACGTCGTCGCCGGGGCCGATCCCGGCAGTAAATATGACAAAGCGGTTGAGTTGGGAGTTACCGTGCTGGATGAGGAAGGGCTCTTGCGACTATTGGGGGATCTTTGACCAAGCTGCCTTGGCGCGATGGCAGTCTGGCAGGACGGCGTGCGCAAAAGGCGGCGGCAGAATGACCGATCATCCCGATTTTACCAGCAATACACGCGGCGAAGATTTGTTCCGAAGTTTCCTGGAGCCCGGGGAATTCGCCCGGCATCTTACCGAAACCCCGAGTTTTTGCCGGACAGTTTATGCCAAAAATTACTAAAGCCGTTTTTCCGGTGGCAGGCATGGGAACCCGTTTTTTGCCGGCGACCAAGGCAAGTCCAAAGGAAATGATGCCGATAGTGGACAAGCCCCTGATTCAATACGCGGTGGAAGAAGCCATCGCCGCCGGGATTACCGAAATGATTTTCATCACGGGACGCAATAAGCGGGCCATCGAGGATCATTTCGATAAAGCTTACGAAATGGAAGTGGAGCTGGAAGCCAGGGGAAGGGGCGATACCCTGGAAATGCTGCGAAACATGCTCCCGAAAAAGACGCACTGCATTTATATCCGACAGTCCAAAGCTTTGGGGCTGGGGCATGCGGTTTTATGCGCGCGTCCCGCAGTCGGTAATGAGCCATTTGCGGTACTGCTTGCGGACGATCTGTTGCTGGGACCGGAGCCGATCATGCGGCAGCTCTGCCACGTATATGAGCAGAATGGCTGTTCCATTCTGGCAGTACAGAACGTGCAGCCGAAAGATACCGTCAATTACGGCATTGTCAAGTGCGGGCCGGGAATGAATGGCCTCCATCCCATGACAGGTATCGTGGAAAAACCCCGGCCTGAAGATGCGCCCTCGACACTGGGCGTGGTGGGGCGCTACGTTTTGACTCCCAAAATTTTTGAACATCTGGAACAAGTCCAACCCGGCTCGGGTGGAGAGATTCAACTCACCGACGGCATCGCATCCCTGTTGCAGGAAGAGCGGGCCCTGGCGTATGAATTTGCGGGTATCCGCTACGACTGCGGGACCAAGATAGGCTATCTCAAGGCCATGATCGAGCTGGGACTCGGACATCCCGAGGTGGGCAGGGAATTCGCGCAATACCTCNAGGCACGAGGCTGGCGTAGTTCCGGCCACTGATGGTATTGAACCTAAATCCGGCAGTTGACAGCTCATTTCCAGTTTAGAGCAATGATCCACAAAGATTTTCCGCGATACTTGGCGTTCACCTGCATGGCGAGTTCGCTTCAGGGCGGATTGCGCTATTTTTGCGGCACATGGCAGCGTTGCAACTCCCTGGAATGGAATTGGCCATTCCGCGCCGCAGCATCTTGCCCTGCACTCCAGAAACCACATGCTCCACCCTGTCCAACTACCGGATTCAGGTTGAAAGGTTCGCAAGTGCCGCGCTGATAGTATGCCGAGTGTTCACCAGAGACCATGCCCTGATGATTACATCCAGTAACGCCAAAAAAATTCTCGATGAGGCAGACCAGCTATTTTCCGCGTCAGCAGTGGCGCAGTCGGTAAAGCGGATGGCCGAGGACATCACGGCGGCGCTATCCGGTCAATATCCACTGATATTGACCGTGATGGGAGGAGCGGTCGTATTTACCGGTCAATTGCTGCCGTTGCTGGCATTTCCGCTCAGTTTCGACTATCTCCATGTCAGCCGCTACGATAACAAGATCCGGGGGGGTGGAATCAACTGGAAAATTGCGCCGCCGGACAGTGTGCAAGACAGGGTGGTGCTGGTGCTCGACGACATCCTGGATGAAGGGATCACCCTGGCTGCGATACGCGAGCGCATCATGCGGCAAGGGGCGGCAGCGTTTTACAGCGCGGTTCTCGCCGAAAAGGATATCGGCCATCAAAAGCCAATCCGTGCCGATTTCGTCGGGCTGACGCTGCCGAACCGCTATGCGTTTGGCTTCGGCATGGATGTCTACGGCGCCTGGCGGAATTTGCCGGCGATATATGCGTTGAGGGATGGATAGCCCCGAGGCCCAAGAGATTCACNCTGGACTGCTTTTAGCNTTTATTTTCTCAATTTTCCACCAGNTTTCCTGAATATGCTTGCAATCATTGGCGGCACNGGCATGGCTCAGCTACCCTGCCTTGAAATATCGCATCGAAAAGTCATGAGAACGCCTTATGGAGAACCTTCCGGGCCGCTGACCTTCGGCAGAATCAAGAACAACCAGGTTGTGTTTCTGGCTCGTCACGGCTATGGCCACATTATTCCGCCCCACGCGGTAAACTACAGGGCGAATTTATGGGCATTGCAATCGCTCGATCTGACGCGTGTCATTTCCGTGGCTTCGGTCGGGGGAATACGCGATGATCTGGTTCCCGGTGCAATAGCCATTCCAGACCAGATAATTGATTACACTCACGGCCGCAAGTATACTTATTACGAAGGCATAGAAAAACCGATCACCCACATAGATTTTACCGAGCCATATTGTCCGCTGACGCGCAGTCGCTTGCTGGATGCGGCAAGACATGCCGGTAAAAAAGTGATCGATGGCGGTGTTTACGGCGCTACCCAGGGTCCGCGCCTGGAGACGGCTGCTGAAATCAATCGGTTCGAGCGCGACGGTGTCGACATGGTAGGCATGACGGGCATGCCGGAAGCAGCGCTTGCCAGGGAACTGGGCTTGTGCTACGCGACGATTGCAGTGGTGGCTAACTATGCCGCCGGTAGAAAAACGAGTGTTCGTGAGATCCGGTTGGAGGCCGCGCACGCGGTTCTGGAGAAGGCGATGGTTGAAGTGAGAAATATCCTCGAGTATGCGGTGGAGCTGGATGTCGATTAAGCCCGTGTTGAGGATGGGTGATTCCCGGCTGCTGGACGTGTCTCGAGAGGTGGCGGAATTTGGCACGTCGGAGCTGAAGGCGCTGGTGCAGGACATGCATGATACGATGGCAGCCCTGGATGGCGCTGGACTCGCTGCTCCCCAGATCGGCGTCAGCCTTCAAGTCGTCATATTCGGCGTGAAACGCAATCCGCGTTATCCGGATGCCGAAGAGGTACCCTATACCGTCCTGGTAAATCCTGTGATTACGCCGCTGACGCAGGAAATGGAATCGGGATGGGAAGGTTGCCTCAGTGTTCCGGGGTTGCGAGGCNTGGTGCCGCGTTACAGCAGAGTNCGATATACCGGCAAGGACCAGCATGGGGAAACGATAGATCGCAGCGTCGAGGGTTTCCACGCTCGCGTGGTGCAGCATGAATGCGATCATCTGCTCGGTATTTTATATCCGATGAGGATGACCGACTTTCGCACCTTCGGCTTTACCGATGTCCTGTTCCCGGATGGCGCGCCAATGGACGAGTAGATTGCCTGGATCTGCGTCAGCAATAACGTCAAGCGCCCGTTTTCTCGTCTGGATTGCCTTCTTCCTGACCCGTCCTGATGGCGGAGCACGCAATCTGCTGCGCCAATAATTGAGCCAGGTGGCGCGCGCCGCGTTTTCCGCTCTCTACGATGATGTGCGCTGTTTCCCGATACAGCGGATCGCGTTGGGCATAAAGTTCGACAAGGCGTTTTCTGGGATCCGTGGTTTGCAGCAGGGGCCTGTTTTTGTCCTGACGGGTTCGTCGCCACAGATCGTCGATGGTGGCGCGTAAATAAATAACGGTGCCATGCCGAGCCAGCAGGTCCCGGTTTGCTGCACTCAATACCGCTCCGCCTCCTGTTGAAAGCACGATATTCTCGCCTCTCACCAGCTCGGACAGCACCTCGGTTTCCCGCTTGCGGAAACCTGCCTCTCCTTCTATTTCAAAGATGACGGAAATGCTTACCCCGGTTTTTTTCTGTATTTCGCGATCCGAGTCGAAAAAGGTTTTATCCAGGTAATGGGCCAGCAGTTTACCTATGGTGGTTTTGCCAGCCCCCATCATTCCTATCAGAAATATGTTTCTCCGCACTTCGCCGGACAATGTATGTATTGGATAGCTAGACGCTCCTGGCGTGTTCAAGGGTTCCATCATGCAATTGTAACGGAATTGCCATCATCGACGAACGGAGTTCCGCCGGGTGCCAAGCGATGAAAGCCGTATCGACCGTACTACAGTATTGTTGGGGTGCAGGCATTCTGCTGCGGGACCGCATCTTGCTTCGGAAGACGCGGCTCAATCCTTCGTGTCGCCGCTCTTTTGCACATCCCATCCCACAAAGCCGCCGTCGCGCCAGCAGAGATTTGTTCAGCGGTTCCCTGGATTACGCCTGGGTGCCGTAACGTGCAGAGTAGTGCGGGGCAGGATTATCTTTCTTCCATGCCAAGAGGCGGCATCTTGCTGAACTCATCCTTGTTCAGCCTTCCGTCATGATTGATATCCAGGCTTTGAAAAACGCGGCTCGACATTCGTTGCGCCGCCGCTTCTTCCGCAGAGACATATCCGTCTTTGTCTGTGTCGTAAAATTCCATTGGGGGTGTCACTGCCTTATCCCTGGTTTCCAGCCTGGATTCGCCGAAAACCGTCCCGCAGGTGGTCAGCAGCAGGGCGGAAATCGATAATTGAAATGCTTTTTCCTGCGATATTGACGGGATTCTCACGATATTCCCCTTACTGAAAAATAGCTGGCTCATCAAGAGAGAATGGCTATCGGAACGGTAGCTGGAATTTCCAGGGACGGAACTATTGCTTCCGTGAGTGCATCAAGCGGATCATCGATGGCAGCAATTCCCGCACCANCAACGTCCTTGCCTGGCTTCCTATCATTCCCGCTGCAAACACGGCGCTGCCCTTCACCGCCTTTTTTACCGCTCCTCCCGGTATTGCCGCAATCAGGACGCCAGCAGCCAGGGCGGCGGCATACGGGTGACGCTGCACGAACCTGAAGGTATGGCTTCTGGGGAAGAGTTGTTCACTGTGCAGAGGGGAAGCGGCCGGATCATGGGACTGTTCTGGCTGCGTCCGGGGTGGAAAGCGCGAGCGATAGAGTTCGCGGCTTGCCTGCATGCGCGCGAGCAGGGC
>Ga0041910_1002427_pt1 | contig 12810 bp, 9 predicted proteins | sample ThiBio_1000_biof_FD_55015 | JGI IMG/M metagenome (GOLD analysis project Ga0041910, IMG submission 55015) | Wastewater bioreactor microbial communities from Cape Town, South Africa - Thiocy_expt_1000_biof | ecosystem: Engineered > Bioreactor > Thiocyanate-remediating > Anaerobic-Aerobic | place...
ATGCGCAAGCTGCTCCACCTCGCTTGGGGGGTTATCCGCTCAGGTAAGAATTTCGACCCCAGCATCGCGCTTGCCTGACGGACGGCAAGACGGTATCTACGAGGTCGCGGTCGCACCCAACTCGTCGCGCCAACGGGTAAGCTTTCGGATTCATCCTGAAAGCCCGTCCGCCGTGGAGCACGCATGAGCCGCATCGTCGTCGTCGGCAGCATCAACATGGATCTGGTCACCCAGGCGCCGCGCTTCGTCGGCCCCGGCGAGACCATCCTCGGCGAACGCTTCCTCACCGTGCCCGGCGGCAAGGGCGCCAACCAGGCGGTTGCTGCCGCGCGGCTGGGCGCCGAGGTCGCCCTGGTCGGCGCGCTCGGCCGCGACGCCTTCGGCGACCAGCTGCACGCCGGCCTCGCCGCCGAACACGTCGACCTGACCCACGTCGCGCGCCTCGACGACAGCGCCAGCGGCACCGCCTCGATCACCGTCGCCGGCGGCGAGAACCAGATCATCGTGGTGCCCGCCGCCAACACTCGCGTCACGCCCGCCCACGTCGAAGCCGCGCGTTCGCTGCTCGAACGGGCCGACGCCGTGCTGGTGCAGATGGAAATCCCGCTGGAAACCGTCGAAGCCACCGTGCGCCTGGGCCACCGCCTCGGGGTGCCGGTGATCCTCAATCCTGCCCCCGCGCAAAAACTGCCCACCGACTGGCTCAAACTCGCCCGCTACGTCACCCCGAACCAGCACGAGCTGGCGATCCTGCTCGGCGCCGATCCCACCGAAGACTTCAAGGCGCTGATGCAACGCGCCCCATGCCCGGTCGTGCTCACCCGCGGCGGCGAAGGCGCCTGGTATCGCGAACAGGGCGAACCGCTGCACCAGCCCGGCTTCAAGGTCGACGTGGTCGACAGCACCGGCGCCGGAGACACCTTCAACGCGACGCTGGCGGTGTTCCTGAAAGAAGGCCTGGCCGCAGCGGTACGCAAGGCCTGCGCGGCCGCCGCGCTGTCGGTGACGAAGCTGGGCGCGCAGGGCGGCATGCCCACCGGGCGCGAGCTGGACAGGTTCCTCGCGTAGCGGCGCCGACGGGCTATTTGCCGATGCAGAACGAACTGAAGATCGCGCCGAGCAGGTCGTCGCTGCTGTAGTGGCCGGTGATTTCGCCCAGCGCGTGCTGGGCCTGGCGCAATTCCTCGGCAGCGAGTTCGCCGGCGCGGGTGGTGGCAAGGATGGCGGCGGTGCGATCGAGATGGTCACGCACGGACTGGAGGGCGAGCACGTGGCGGCGTCTGGCGCTGAAGGCGCCTTCGCCGCTGCCGGCGCCGGCGACGTGCTTGAGGTGGTCGCGCAGGAGATCGAGGCCGTCGCCGGTTCTGGCAGAGGCCCATAGCCAGTAGACGCTTTCGCGCCATTCGTCATGCGCGGCGAGGCCGTCGCGGTCGATCTTGTTGACCAGCACGATGCGCTCTACCTGGGACGGCAACGCGGCGAAGAAGGCGAGGTCGGCGCCGGCGTGCGCGGCGGCGGTGACCAGCAGGGCAACGTCGGCGCGTTGCAGTTCGCCGTGGGCGCGGCGCACGCCTTCGCGTTCGACTTCGTCTTCCGTATCGCGCAGGCCGGCGGTGTCGGCCAGTTCCAGCACGATGCCGTCGAGGCTCAGGCTTTCGCGCAGCACGTCGCGGGTGGTGCCGGCGATCGGGGTGACGATGGCACGGTCGCTGCCGGCCAGCGCGTTGAGCAGGCTGGATTTGCCGGCGTTGGGGCGGCCGATGATGGCCACCTTGAGTCCGTCGTTGAGGCGCACGCCGCGTTGCGCTTCACGCAGCAGGTCGGCCAGTTCGCGGCGCAGCTTGGCGAGTTGCGCGGTGATGGCGGGGTCGGCGAGGAAGTCGATTTCCTCTTCGGGGAAATCAATCGCCGCCTCGATGTGCACGCGCAGCGCGATCAGCGCTTGCAGCAGCGCGCCGACCTTGCGCGAGAACACGCCTTCCATCGATTGCAGCGCGGCCCGCGCACCGGCCTGCGAGCGGGCAGCGATCAGGTCGGCGACGGCTTCGGCCTGGGCCAGGTCGAGCTTGCCGTTGAGGAATGCGCGTTCGGTGAACTCGCCTGGGCGCGCCAGTCGCGCGCCAAGTTCGCAGCAGCGGCGCAGCAATGCGTCCAGCAGCACGGCGCTGCCGTGGCCCTGCAGCTCCAGCACATGTTCGCCGGTGTAGGAGGCGGGGGCGGGAAAGTAGAGCAGCAAGCCGCGGTCGATCAGTTCGCCGGCGCCATCGCGAAACGCGGCGAAGTGGGCATGGCGAGGTTGCGGTGCGCGGCCGAGCAGGGTTTGCGCGATGGCTGGCGCGGCGGGACCGGAGACGCGCAACACGCCGACGCCGGCCGCGCCGGGGGCGCTGGCGATGGCGGCGATGGTGTCGGTGGTCTCGGTGGTCTCGGTGGTCATGGGACGAACTTTACAGGGCGGTTTCGGGTTTGAACGGGGGGTGCGATGTCCTTCGACTCCGCCGCTGCGCGACTACGCTCAGGACGAACGGTTTGGGGAGTAAAGACGATCTCCCTGAGCGTAGCCGCGCAGCGGCGGAGTCGAAGGGTCCGCGACGTCAGCAACCAGAAACGAAACAGCCGCGGCGGGGCAACCGTCGCGGCTGTGTGTCGTCCATTCGGCGATGGGTCAGGCCGCCTTGGCCTTGGGTTCGCCTTCGCGATCGATGTGGTGGGTCACCCACCACTGCTGGCCCAGCCCGACCAGGCCGTTGACCGCGTAGTACAGGCACAGGCCGGCGGGGAAGAAGGCGAACATCACGGTGAACAGCAACGGCATCACCTTCATCATCTTCGCCTGGGTCGGGTCCATGCCCGCGGCGACGGGGTTCAGCCACTGCGTGCCGAGCATCACGATGGCGTAGATGATCGGCAGGATGTACCACGGATCGGGCGCGCTGAGGTCGGGAATCCACAGGAACGGCGCGTGGCGCAGCTCCAGGCTGTACTCGAGCACGAAGAACAGGCCGTAGAACACCGGCAGCGTGATCAGCACCGGCAGGCAGCCGCCCATCGGGTTGACCTTCTCCTTCTTGTACAGCTCCATGGTGGCTTGCTGCATCTTCTGGCGGTCGTCGCCGTAACGCTCCTTCAGCGCCTGCAGCCGCGGCGTCAGCTTGCGCATGCGCGCGCTGGAGCGGTACTGCATCGCGGTGAGCTTCCAGGTCAGGCCCTTGATCAGCAGCACCAGCAGGATGATCGCCACGCCCCAGTTCCTGGTGATCGCGTGGAACTGCGACAGGATCCAGTGCATCGGCACGGCGATGGCCTTGAACATGCCGTAGTCGATGGTGAGGTCGAGCCCGGGAGCGATCGCATCGAGCGTGCCCTGCCGGTTCGGGCCCACGTACAACCGCGCTTCGGTGGTCAGGCTCTGCCCGGCGGCCACGTTCAGCGTCGGGCTCATCGTGCGGATCAGGTAGCGCGGGTGGGCGCTGTCCGGATCGATGGTCTGGGTGACGTAGTGGTTGGTCTGGCTGGCCGGCGGAATCCACGCGGTGACGAAGTACAGGCGCAGCATCGCCGCCCAGCCGCCCTTGATCTCGCTGTCGAGCGCGTCTTTCTTCTCGCCGAAATCCTTGAAGCCGAGCTTCTCGAACTTCTCGCCGGTGTACCAGGCCGCACCGATGAAGCTGCGCTGCTCGGGATCGGTGTAATGGCTGAACCAGCTGGACGGTTTGGGCGGCGCGATCCGCTGCAGTTGCTGGTAGGCGTTGCCCTGCCACGGCGTGTTGCCGCCGTTGTCGATGCGCTGGCTCAGGCCCACCACGTAGCTGCCGCGTTTGAAGGTGTAGGTCTTGGTGACCGCCAGGCCGGCGGCNTCGCGCCAGGTCAGCGCGACCTGGAGTTCGTCCTGGCCCGGCGCCAGGGTGTAGCTGGTCTTCTCGCTGTGGAACAGCNCCAGGTGGTTGGGCTGGTCGGCCGGCGCGGTGTCGCTGCTGCTGACCAGGCCGTTCTGCGCCACGAAGTAATGCGTGGGGCTGTTGTCCAGCAGCACGACGGGCGGCGGGGTGGGGTTCTTGTGGGTCGGCGCCTGCTGCGGGTAGGCCAGCAGTTCGGCGTGCACCAGGCTGCCGCCGCGGGTATCGATCGTGAGGTGCAGGACGTCGGTGTCGACCGTGATCAGCTGCGCGCTCGCGGGTGCCGATGGCTCATGGGTAGCGACGGTTGCCGCCGTGCTCGAAGGCGCGGCGCTCGACGCGACCGCCATCGCGGCGGGAACGCTGCCGTCCGCCGACGTCGGGACGGCCTGGCTGGCGGTGGCTGCAGGGGTCGGCGCCGGCTTGGGTGCGTGGTCGTTTTCCCAGGCCATGAACAGCAAATAGGCCACGGCCAGCAGGGCAAACAGGAGGAAGTTGCGCGTTTGATTCATCGCGTAGCAGATCCGGGTAACGCCACGACTCGAGGGTCTCGCCGCGGAAGCTTGGAAAAAGGTCAGCGCTCGATTGTGGGGGGACCGTCGATTCGCTTCAATGGTTCGGCCGGGTCAGCCGCGCGGGCAGGCAGCTTTTGCCACAGGGCTTCCAGCTCGCCCAGCAACTCCGGCCCGGGCACGCCGGCGGCCTGTTCGCGCGCCATCACCATCAGGTCGATCGCGGGAAGGCGGTGGCGCACGCGCCGGAACGACTCGCGCACCAGACGCTTGATCCGGTTGCGCTCCACTGCGCGCTTGGACACCCGCTTGGAAATGGCCAGGCCCAGCCGCGCGCCGCCCAGCTCGTTGTCGCGATAGCGCAAATGAAAACAGCGGCCGCCTGCGCGTCCGCTGCTGTTTCGCAAGGCGGCGAATTCACCGGGCCGACGCAGCCGCGCCTCGCGCGGCAGACCGGCGCTGGACATCACGCCGCGCCCGATTACGGGATCAGGCGCTTGCGGCCCTTGGCGCGACGGGCGTTGATCACCTTGCGGCCGTCGGCGGTGGCCATGCGTGCGCGAAAACCGTGGGTACGGGCGCGCTTGAGCTTGCTGGGCTGGAAGGTCCGCTTCATGGGTTGCTCCGAAGGGAATGTGAGTAAAAGGTTGNAGAGTATGTCCGGTCGGGGCCGCGGCTGTCAAATCGCNCCAGCNCGCGCCTTGCGCGACGCGGCGACGGCGCCGGTCCGGCACCGCNGGGGCTGCTGCTAGACTAGCCCATCACCCTGCGCGCAAGCGCCCCAAGTCGTGGTTGATCGAATTCATGAGTGATCTGTGGCGGCGCTGCCTTGAGCGTCTGGAAGGCGATCTGAGCGCCGAAGACCTGCACACCTGGCTGATGCCGCTGCAGGCGCGTGACGATGCCGACGGCTTGCAGCTGTTCGCCCCCAANTCCTACACGCTGGACACGGTGCGCCAGCGCTACCTGGCGCAAATCGAGCAGGTACTGGGGCAGCTGGCTGGCCGCGCCATGCCGGTGCGGCTGGAGGTGGGTTCCAGTGTACGTCGGGCGGAGCCGGCCAAATCGGCGGCAGCCACGCCCACCCGGCCCGCCCCTGCGGCGGCGACGCAGGCNTTCCACCACAATCTCGACCCGCATTACACCTTCGAAACCTTCGTCGAGGGCAAGTCCAACCAGCTCGGCAAGGCCGCCGCGATGCAGGTGGCCACCAANCCGGGGCGCGCGTACAACCCGCTGCTGCTGTATGGCGGCACCGGCCTGGGCAAGACCCACCTGATGCACGCCGCCGGCAACCTGATGCTGGAGCGCAACCCGGGTTGCAAGGTGATGTGCCTGAACTCGGAGCAGTTCGTCGGCTCGATGATCGAGGCCTTGCGCGCCAAGAGCATGGACGAGTTCAAGCGCCGCTTCCGTTCGGTCGACGCGCTGCTGATCGACGACATCCAGTTCTTCGCGGGCAAGGACACCACGCAGGAGGAATTCTTCCACACCTTCAACGCGTTGTTCGAGTCCAAGCAGCAGATCATTCTCACCTGCGACCGTTATCCCAAGGAAGTGGACAAGCTGGAGCCGCGCCTGAAGTCGCGCCTGGGCTGGGGCCTGAGCGTGGCGATCGAACCGCCGGATTTCGAGACGCGNGCGGCAATNTTGCTGTCCAAGGCACACGACAAGAGCGTGGCCATGGACGAGAGCGTGGCGATGCTGCTGGCCAAGCGCATCCGCTCCAACGTGCGCGACCTGGAAGGCGCGCTCAACACTCTGGCGGCGCGTGCCAACTTCTACGGGCGGCCGATCACCACCGATTTTGCCGAGGAGACCCTGCGCGACCTGCTGGCCACGCACGCCCAGGCGGTCACCATCGCCAACATCCAGAAGATCACCGCCGAATACTTCAACGTGCGCCTGCAGGACCTGCTCTCCAAGCGGCGCGTGCGCTCGCTGGCGCGGCCGCGGCAGATCGCGATGACCTTGTCCAAGGAACTGACCGAGCACAGCCTGCCCGAGATCGGCGAGGCGTTCGGCGGGCGTGACCACACCACGGTGATGCACGCCTGCAAGACGATCCGCAAGTTCCTCGAAACCGACGTGCGCATGCGCCAGGACTGGGAACAGTTGATCCGCACGCTCACCGGTTGACGCGCGCGTGGGCGGGCCTGCGCGCCGGGAATGCGCGAGAATGCGGGGCAAGTTGGGGCCAAGCTGTGGATAATGGGTGGATGAATGGACCTGCCAGGTTATCCACAAGTCATGCACTGCCTGGCCGGCCCGCACTGCACACGGCAAATAGATCGTAACAAGTTGATTTTGCGGGCAAAAGCCGACAAAAACCGGTTCTCCACAAGTACAACAACAGCCACTACACTTCTTTTCAAAAGAAAGAACAGCAGGTAAAGGGAAGCCCACCATGCAATTCAGCATCCAACGTGAAGCTCTGCTCAAGCCGCTGCAACAGGTAGTGGGTGTGGTCGAACGGCGCCAGACGCTGCCGGTACTGGCCAACTTGCTGTTCAAGGTGGCGGACGGTCAGGTCTCGCTTACCGGTACCGACCTGGAAGTCGAGATGATCGCGGTCACCGAGGCGGAGAAGCTCGCCGACGGCGAGATCACCATCCCGGCCCGAAAGCTGTTCGACATCGTGCGCGCATTGCCCGACGGCGCCCATATCGAGCTGAAGTTGAACGGTGACCGCGTGGCACTGCACGCCGGACGCAGCCGGTTCACCCTGACCACGCTGCCGGCCAGCGAATTTCCCACGGTGGATCAGATCGAGGTGGTCGAGAAGGTCAACCTGCCGGAGGAGGTGCTGCGCGACCTGATGGAGCGCACGGCGTTCGCCATGGCCAACCAGGACGTGCGCTACTACCTCAACGGCATGCTGCTGGACCTGCAGGAACACAGCCTGCGCTGCGTGGCCACCGACGGCCATCGCCTGGCGATGAAGCAGACCGAGCTGCAGAGCTCGGTGAGCACCCGCCGCCAGATCATCATCCCGCGCAAGGGCGTCAACGAGCTGATCGGCCTGCTGGAAGGCGGTGACGGCGAGGTGGAGCTGGAGTTCGGCCGCAACCATCTGCGCGTGCGCCGGGGCAATGTCACCTTCACGTCGAAGCTGATCGACGGTCGTTTCCCGGATTACGAGGCGGTGATTCCGCTGGGTGCGGACAAGACCGCCACGCTGGACCGCGAGGTACTCCGCGGGGCGCTGCAGCGCGCGGCGATCCTGTCGAACGAGAAGTATCGCGGCGTGCGGCTGGAGCTGTCGCCGGGCAAGCTGCGCATCGTGGCGCACAACCCGGAGCAGGAAGAAGCCGTGGAGGAGGTCGAGGCCGACACCCATGTCTCCGACCTGGCGGTGGGCTTCAACGTGGGTTACCTGCTCGATGCCCTCGCGGCCCTGCGCGGCGACAAGGCGCGCTTGAGCCTGCGCGATGCGCAGTCCAGTTGCCTGGTGCAGGAGCACGACAACGAGCAGGCGCGCCATGTGATCATGCCGCTGCGGCTCTGACGCGGCTCTCGTGGTCGTTGCGATCAGGCGTCGTCACCAGCAGCGCCGGGGTCTCCGCAGGGAGCCCCGGCGTTGTCGTCTGGGGTGTCGGTCCGCATGAGGCTGGAACAGTTGCGTATCTGCGGCTTGCGCTGCCTGACCGATGTCAGCCTGGCGCTGGACCCGGCAATCAACGTGTTCATCGGCGACAACGGTGCCGGCAAGACCAGCGTGCTGGAGGCCGCTTTTCTGCTTTCGCACGCACGCTCGTTTCGTTCCGGCGCGCGCGAGGCGCTGGTGCAGCGGGGCATGGCGCAACTGGCCTTGTTTGCCGAGGTGCGCCACCGCGATGAGTCTGATATCGAACGCTTGGGGCTGGGGCGCTCGGGCGCGCGCTGGGAGGCGCGTATCAACGGCGAGGCCGCGTCGATCGGCGAGCTGGTGCAGGCCTGCGCGGTGGTCTGCTTCGAGCCTGGCTCACATGCGCTGATCGCCGGCCCAGCCGAGGAGCGTCGGCGCTATCTCGATTGGGGCGTGTTCCACGTGGAACAGGATTTCCTGGCGCTGTGGCGTCGCTGCCAGCGCGCGCTGAAGCAGCGCAACAGCTTGCTGCGCGCGGGAGTGACGCCGTCGGATGACCTGTGCGAACCGTGGGAACGGGAGCTTTCGCAGGCCGCAGAACGCATCGACCTGCAGCGCCGCGCTTACCTGGACCGCTTGCGACCTTGCCTCGAAGTCAGCATGGCGGCCTTGCTGCCGGAGTTGGGTGCGATGGAACTGCGCTACCGCCGTGGCTGGTCGGACGAGCTGCCGCTTGCCGATCAATTGGCGACGCAGCGCGGCCGGGATCAGGCGCGGGGGCACACCAGCCTGGGTCCACACCGCGCCGATTGGACGCTTTCTTTCGAACGGGCCCCGCTGCGCGAGCACCTGTCGCGCGGCCAGGAGAAGCTCGCTGCGCTGGCCTGCGTATTGGCGCAAGCTACCCTCTATGCACAGGAACATGGCGACTGGCCGGTGGTGTGCCTGGACGACCTTGCCTCCGAGCTGGACCAGTCGCACCAGGCGGCTGTGGTGGCCGAACTGCAGGACGTCCACGCCCAGGTGCTGCTGACCGGCACCGAATTGCCGCCGGCGTTGCAGGCGACCTCCGCACGCGTGTTCCACGTGGAACAAGGCCAGATAGCGCGCCTGCTATAATCGAAGGGTTGCACCTTTCGCAGGTTGCATAACCCTTGCCCGGCCGATCACGGCGCCGCGTCGGGCCGGGTCGCTGGCGCCAGGAAACGACCTCCGCATGAACGAACCCCTCAACGAATCCCACTACGATTCGAGCAACATCAAGGTACTCAAGGGCCTCGAGGCGGTGCGCAAGCGCCCCGGCATGTACATCGGCGATACCGATGACGGCACCGGCCTGCACCACATGGTGTTCGAGGTCGTCGACAACTCGATCGACGAAGCCCTGGCCGGCTACTGCGACAGGGTCGTGGTCATGATCCACGAGGATGGTTCGGTCAGCGTCGCCGACAACGGTCGTGGCATCCCGGTCGACATGCACCCGGAGGAGCACCGCTCCACCGCCGAGGTGGTGATGACGGTGCTGCATGCCGGCGGCAAGTTCGACGCCAACTCTTACAAGGTCTCCGGCGGCCTGCACGGCGTGGGCGTTTCCGTGGTGAACGCGCTCAGCGATCACCTGTGGCTGATCATCCACCGCGACGGCCATGAATACCTGCAGGAATACTCGCTCGGCGAGCCGCTGTTCCCGCTGAAGGAGGTCGGCCCGTCGGACAAGCGCGGCACTGCCGTTCGTTTTCTGCCCAGCCCGGCCACCTTCACCAGCAACATCGACTTCCACTACGAGATCCTCGCCAAGCGCCTGCGCGAGCTGGCCTTCCTCAACTCCGGCGTCACCATCGAGCTGAAAGACGAGCGCGGGGAAGGGCGCTCGGACACGTTTGCGTACGAGGGNGGCATCCGCTCCTTCGTGCAGCACCTGTCCCAGATGAAGACCCCGCTGCACCCGAACGTGATCAGCCTGACCGCGGAGCAGGACGGCATCGTGGTGGAGGTGGCGATGCAGTGGACCGACTCGTACAACGAGACGATGTTCTGCTTCACCAACAACATCCCGCAGCGCGACGGCGGCACCCACCTCACCGGCTTCCGCGCCGCGCTGACCCGCTCGCTGCAGAACTACATCGAGAAGGAAGGCCTGGCCAAGAACGCCAAGGTCGCCCTGTCCGGCGACGACATGCGCGAGGGCATGATCGCGGTACTGTCGGTCAAGGTGCCCGACCCGAAGTTCTCCTCGCAGACCAAGGACAAGCTGGTCTCCTCCGAGGTCAAGACGGTGGTGGAGCAGGTCGTCAACGAGAAGCTCGGCGAATTCCTGCTGGAGCACCCGAACGAAGCCAAGGCGATCGCCTCCAAGGTGGTCGACGCCGCCCGTGCCCGCGAAGCCGCCCGCAAGGCGCGCGAGATGACCCGGCGCAAGGGCGCGCTGGACATCGCCGGCCTGCCCGGCAAGCTGGCCGACTGCCAGGAGAAGGATCCGGCGCTGTGCGAACTGTTCCTGGTCGAGGGAGACTCCGCCGGCGGTTCGGCCAAGCAGGGCCGCAATCGCAGGACCCAGGCGGTGCTGCCGCTCAAGGGCAAGATCCTCAACGTCGAGAAGGCGCGCTTCGACCGCATGCTCGCCTCGGCCGAGGTAGGCACCCTGATCACCGCGCTCGGTACCGGCATCGGCAAGGACGAGTACAACCCCGACAAGCTGCGCTATCACCGCATCATCCTGATGACCGATGCCGACGTCGACGGCTCGCACATCCGCACCCTGCTGCTGACCTTCTTCTACCGCCAGATGCCCGAGCTGATCGAGCGCGGCCACATCTACATCGGCCTGCCGCCGCTGTACAAGGTGAAGCAGGGCAAGCAGGAGCTGTACATCAAGGACGACACTGCGCTGAACGACTACCTGATCTCCAGCGCGGTGGACAACGCTGCGCTGGAGTACAGCCCCGAGGCGCCGCCCATCACCGGCGAGGCGCTGGAAAAGCTGCTGCGCGGCTACCAGAGCGCGCTGGACCAGATCGCCCGACTGGCACATCGTTTCGACCCCGCGGTGCTCACCGCGATGCTGGAGCATCCGCCGCTGGTGCCGGCGCTGTGGGCCGATGCCGAGGCCATGCAGGGTTGGCTGGACGCCGTGACGCTCAAGCTCAGCGCGAGCGGGCTGGGCAAGCCGCATTACACGTTGCGCCTGCGACCGGCACACGCCGACGCCGCCGGCGCGGCGCAGCCGGCGGCCATCGAGGTGATCCGCGAGCAGCATGGGCTCAGCCACACCTGGTTCCTGCCGCAGCCGTTCTTCGGCAGCGCCGAGTTCCGTCCGATCCTGGCGATCAGCCAGCAGATCGCCGGCCTGGTCCAGCCCGATGCAGTGGTGCGCCGGGGCAATGCTTCGCGCGGCATCCTCCGCTTCGTCGACGCCCGCAACTGGTTGCTGGAGGAGGCCAAGAAGGGGCGCAGCATCCAGCGCTTCAAGGGCCTGGGCGAAATGAACCCGGAGCAGCTGTGGGATACCACGGTCAACCCGGAAACCCGCCGCATGCTGCAGGTCGGCATCGAGGATGCGATCGTCGCCGACCAGATGTTCTCCATGTTGATGGGCGAGGCGGTCGAGCCGCGGCGTGATTTCATCGAGGCCAACGCGCTCAAGGTTGCCAACCTGGATATCTGACGAGGCACCACCGGCGCCTGCCGTGACGTGGCAGGCGCCGGCAGCCGGTGATCGCCGACCGCCGCTGAGCAAGGCTGGGGGCGCGGCCTTCGGCGACACTTTGTTTGTGTCTAACCTGTTGATCTGAAAAGATCTTTTATGCCGCAGCGCAACTTGTTATCCGGGCCCGGATAGGGTTACGCTGCAAGACCCGCCTGTTTGCGTCGACACGTACCGGCCTTGCGATGAGGAACCCCATGAAACAGCTTCGAAGCTTCACTCTGCTGGCCACCGCGGCCTTGCTGCTTGGTCTGCTCGCCAGCCCGGCATGGGCCCGGAAGCAGCACGACGACAAGTCCAAGCAGACGAGCGAGTACCCCGACAGTACGCGCACCGCGCCGAAGCTCGACCTCACCAAGACGCAGGACCAGAAGCAGCTGCAGGAAGGTTTCGATGCCCTCAACAAGGGCGATGCCGCCACGGCCGAGGCGACCCTGCAGAAGCTGCTCGACGACAGCAAGAGCAAGTACGCCCAGGCCATGGCGCTGCGCGGGCTGGCCGTGCTCAAGTACAACGCGCAGGACTTCAAGGCCGCGATCGGCCTGCTGCAACGCGCCCTGGACAACGGCGTGCTGCCAAACGACGACTACTTCGCCATGCAGTACATGATGGCTGTCGCGCAGCAAGCAGACGGCCAGTACCAGGCCTCGCTGGACACCCTCAAGAAGTGGCGAGCCGAGGGCAAGAAGGAAACTGCCGAATCGTATGCCGTCGAAAGCAACGACCTGTATCGTCTGGAGAAGTACCCGGAAGCCATCGCGGCCGTAAAGAAGGCCAAATCGCTGACCGACAAGCCCGAGCCGCAGTGGGACCAGATCCTGATGGCAAGCTATGCCGCCAGCGGGCAGAACGACCAACTGGTGCAGATGGCGCAGGACAACCTCGCCGCGCATCCGGATGACCCGAAGGTCGTCGAGGCCGCCATCCAGGCGCTCCAGCAGGCGGGGAAATACCCCGAGGCGATCAAGGTCATGGAAGATGCCCGTGCCAAGGGCCTGCTCGGCAACGAAGCGGACTACGTGCTGCTGGCTTCGCTGTACTACAACCAGGCGCTGTCCAGCGACGAACCCAAGCCGATGGCGGACAAGGCGATCGCCGTCATCAAGGAAGGCATGAGCAAGCAGATCATGC
>Ga0041910_1002456_pt1 | contig 12692 bp, 7 predicted proteins | sample ThiBio_1000_biof_FD_55015 | JGI IMG/M metagenome (GOLD analysis project Ga0041910, IMG submission 55015) | Wastewater bioreactor microbial communities from Cape Town, South Africa - Thiocy_expt_1000_biof | ecosystem: Engineered > Bioreactor > Thiocyanate-remediating > Anaerobic-Aerobic | place...
ATGTGAATCGCATGTGAATCGCTCTTCCTATTCGGCAAGGGCGATCCAATGAAATTTATGATAACCCCGCTTCCCCATGTATGTATTGCTAGACCGTATATCCGCTGTCGCGCATTTCTTCGGTCTCGATTTCGCCCAGATCCNGACTTTCCCCCGCATCCAGCAGCAACCTCTGCTTCTTGCGCGTGTTATGGAAGGTAAGACCGGTACCCGCGGGAATGAGTCGCCCGACGATCACATTTTCCTTCAGGCCACGCAGATCATCCTTCTTGCCCATGATGGCTGCTTCCGTCAGCACGCGTGTAGTCTCCTGGAAGGAAGCGGCCGAAATGAACGAATCCGTGGATAGGGAAGCCTTGGTAATNCCCAGCAGCATGAACTCATATTGCGCGAGTTTCTTGTCCTCGGCCATTACCGCCTCATTTTCCGCCAGCATGTCTGCACGCTCCACCTGCTCGCCAGGTATGAAACGCGTGTCTCCGGCATCCGTGATCTGCACACGGCGCAACATCTGGCGCACGATCACCTCGATGTGCTTGTCATTGATCTTGACACCCTGCAGGCGATAAACATCCTGGACCTCGTCGGTGATGTAGCGGGCCAAGGCCTCTACGCCTAGCAGCCGTAAAATGTCGTGGGGATCGGCTGGCCCATCGACGATACTTTCACCCTTGTTCACCACCTGGCCGTCATGTGCAGTGACATGTTTGTCTTTGGGGATCAGATATTCATGAGAAATCCCGTCCAGATCGGTAATGACCAGCCGCTGCTTGCCCTTGGTATCCTTACCAAAAGATACAATTCCGGTCACCTCCGCCAAGACTCCGGCATCTTTGGGCGATCGCGCCTCAAACAATTCCGCAACCCGCGGCAACCCCCCCGTAATATCCCTGGTTTTTGAACTCTCTTGCGGAATACGCGCCAGCACCTCGCCCACGCTTACCTGCTGGCCGTCCCGAACGGTGATAACCGAGCCGACCTGAAAAGTGATGTTGACGGGCAAGGTACCGCCGGCCAGCCTTACTTCCTTGTCATCCTCGTCCAGCAGCTTCACCATCGGACGCAGGCCCTTGGTTTGAGCCACGCCGCGCCGTTTCGGATCGATTACCACAAGCGTGGACAAGCCAGTCACCTCGTCTATCTGCTTGGCCACGGTAACGCCTTCTTCCACGTTCTCGAAGCGAACCTTGCCCGCGTACTCGGTGATAATGGGACGAGTATGCGGGTCCCAGGCGGCCAGCACCTGCCCTGCCCGGACAACCTCGCCATCGCGTATCAGCAGGGTTGCTCCATAAGGCGCCTTGTGACGCTCCCGCTCCCGGCCGTTGTCATCATGTATCACTACCTCGCCGCTACGGGAAATCGCGACCAGTTCATTGCGGGCGTTGGTCACATAGCGCATGGTAGGAGAATAGTGCACGACACCGTTGGATTTGCTTTCCACCTGGCTGGCCACCGCCGTTCGGGAAGCGGCGCCTCCGATGTGGAATGTTCTCATCGTAAGTTGGGTGCCGGGCTCGCCAATGGATTGAGCAGCTATGACGCCCACGGCCTCACCCACATTCACCGGCGTTCCACGCCCCAGATCCCTTCCATAGCACTTGGCGCAAAGGCCATAGCGCGTTTCGCAGGTAAGGGGAGTCCTTACCTTGACTTCATCGATTCCCAGAGATTCAATGGTATCCACCGCGTTTTCATCCAGGAGGATGCCCGCAGGATAAATCACTGCCTGATGCTCGGGATTGACGATGTCGTTGGCCACTACCCGCCCGAGTATCCGCTCTCGCAGGGCTTCAATGACTTCACCGCCTTCAACCAGAGCTTTCATGACAACGCCGTTACTGGTGCCGCAGTCTTCCTGGGTTACCACGAGATCCTGGGTGACATCGACCAGACGGCGGGTAAGATAACCGGAATTTGCCGTTTTCAATGCCGTATCGGCAAGACCCTTGCGGGCGCCGTGGGTGGAAATAAAATACTGAAGCACGTTCAACCCTTCACGGAAATTCGCGGTGATAGGCGTCTCGATGATCGAGCCATCGGGCTTTGCCATCAGACCGCGCATCCCTGCCAACTGCCGAATCTGGGCGGCGGACCCGCGCGCGCCCGAGTCCGCCATCATGTAGATGGAATTAAAGGACTCCTGCGTCAGCGGCTCGCCTTTGTTATCCGTCTTGACCTCCCGCGTGGCCGGATCAACTATCGGCTCGACACCGAGCTGATCCATCATGGCCTTCGCAACCTGATCACCGGCCCGGCCCCAGATGTCCACCACTTTGTTGTAGCGCTCCCCTTGCGTGACGAGCCCCGAGGTATACTGGACCTCGATCTCCTGCACTTCCTTCTCCGACGCATTGATGATGGCATCTTTCTGCGCAGGGGTGAGCATGTCGTCCAGACAGATCGAAATGCCGGCACGCGTGGCATAGCTGAAGCCGGAGTACATCAGCTTGTCGGCAAAAATGACCGTCTCGCGCAGCCCGCAGCGCCGGAAACTGGCATTGATAAGCTTGGAAATTTCCTTCTTCTTGAGTACCTTGTTGATCAATGGGAATGGCAGCCCGGTTGGAAGGATTTCGGAGAGCAAAGCCCGCCCCACCGTCGTCTCGTAACGAGTCGTCTTTTCGCTGCGCTCGCCATCGCGGTCTATCTCATACTCCTTGATGCGCACGGTAATCCGGGCGTTCAATTCGATTATGCGGCTTTCGTAAGCTCTCGATACTTCGCCGATGTTGGAGAAAATCATGCCTTCGCCGCGCGCATTGACCTTCTCGCGCGTGGTGTAGTACAAGCCAAGAACGATATCCTGCGATGGCACGATGATCGGCTCGCCGTTGGCCGGCGACAGCACGTTATTGGTTGACATCATCAACGTACGGCATTCCATTTGCGCTTCCAGCGAGAGCGGGACATGGACTGCCATCTGGTCACCGTCAAAGTCGGCATTGAAAGCTGCGCATACCAGAGGATGAAGCTGAATGGCCTTGCCTTCTATCAAAACCGGCTCGAATGCCTGGATGCCAAGCCGATGCAGCGTAGGCGCGCGGTTCAGCATCACCGGGTGTTCGCGAATCACATCCTCGAGAATATCCCACACTACAGGGCTTTCATTCTCCACCTCGCGCTTCGCAGCCTTTATGGTGCTGGCAATACCCATGATTTCGAGCTTGTTGAAAATGAACGGCTTGAACAATTCCAGCGCCATTTTCTTTGGCAGGCCGCATTGATGCAATTTGAGCTGCGGCCCAACCACGATCACGGACCGGCCGGAGTAATCGACGCGTTTCCCGAGCAGATTTTGACGGAACCGCCCTCCCTTGCCCTTGATCATGTCGGCCAGGGATTTCAGCGGCCGCTTGTTGGCGCCCGTCATGGCCTTGCCCCGGCGGCCGTTATCCAGCAACGAATCGACCGCTTCCTGCAACATGCGCTTTTCATTGCGCACAATGATTTCTGGAGCCTTCAACTCGAGCAGACGCTTCAGCCGGTTGTTGCGATTGATGACGCGGCGGTACAGGTCGTTCAGGTCCGAGGTGGCGAAACGTCCTCCATCCAGGGGAACCAGCGGGCGTAATTCGGGTGGCAGGACCGGCAAGACCGCCAACACCATCCATTCCGGCTTGATGCCGGATTTATTGAACGCCTCCAGCACCTTCAGGCGCTTGGAGATCTTCTTCATCTTGGTTTCCGAACCTGTCGTTCCCATTTCTCGCCGAAGATTATCGATTTCGACGCGAATGTTCAGGTTTGCCAGCAAGTCACGAATTCCTTCCGCTCCCATGCTGGCGCGAAAATCATCTCCGTACTCCTCCGTTTTGGCGCGATAATCGTCGTCTGTAAGCAGTTGGCACCGGTTGAGCGGCGTCATGCCCGGGTCGGTAACCACGTAGGCCTCGAAATAGAGCACGCGTTCGATGTCCCGGAGCGTCATGTCCAGCACCATGCCAAGACGCGATGGCAGGGACTTGAGGAACCAGATATGCGCTACGGGGGATGCGAGTTCTATATGGCCCATGCGCTCGCGTCGAACCTTGGCCAGTGTTACCTCGACGCCGCATTTCTCGCAGATCACGCCACGGTGCTTCAGGCGTTTATACTTCCCGCACAGGCACTCGTAATCCTTGACGGGGCCAAAAATCTTGGCGCAGAACAGGCCATCCCGCTCCGGCTTGAACGTGCGGTAATTGATGGTTTCCGGTTTCTTCACCTCGCCATAAGACCAGGAACGTATTTTTTCGGGAGAAGCCAGTCCGATCTTGATCGAGTCGAATTCTTCCTTCTGGGTAACCTGTTTGAATAAATCAAGCAGTGCTTTCATTTGTCACTCCTGTTGATCAGGCGCCGATACAAAAATAATGGCGAAAAGCGCGGGACCGGCGCATAGAATTCCGTATCGGTCCCGCCCATAATAAAATCGCTAATAAAGCGTCAATGCCGATCCAGATCGATATCCATAGCCAGCGAGCGAATTTCCTTCACAAGCACGTTAAAGGATTCAGGCATTCCTGCGTCAATCTTGTGGTCACCCTTAACAATACTCTCATATACTTTGGTACGGCCATTTACGTCATCGGATTTCACCGTCAACATTTCCTGCAGCGTATACGCAGCGCCATACGCTTCCAGCGCCCATACTTCCATCTCGCCAAAGCGCTGTCCACCGAATTGCGCCTTGCCCCCAAGAGGCTGCTGGGTCACGAGGCTATAAGGCCCGGTGGAACGCGCATGCATCTTGTCGTCCACCAGATGGTGAAGCTTCAGCACGTGCATGTACCCCACCGATACCGGGCGGTCGAAAGCCTCCCCGGTTCTTCCATCGAGCAGGGTCACCTGGCCAGATCTGGGGAGACCGGCAAGCTCCAGCATATTCTTGATTTCCTGTTCGGTCGCCCCATCGAATACGGGGGTTGCGAAGGGCACCCCATCCTTGAGATTCTCCGCCAGGTCGAGAATCTCCGCATCGCTAAGTGAAGCGATATCCTCCTGCTTGCCGCTCGTGTTATAGATCTTGTCCAGCAAATCACGGATCTCGGCTATCTTGCTGCGTGCTTGCAGCAGGTCGCCAATTTTCTTACCCAACCCCTTCGCGGCCCATCCGAGATGGGTTTCCAGGATCTGGCCCACGTTCATGCGCGATGGCACCCCGAGAGGATTCAACACGACATCCACTGGCGTACCGTCTGCCATGTAAGGCATATCTTCTATCGGAACGATCTTGGAAATCACTCCCTTGTTGCCATGCCGTCCCGCCATTTTGTCGCCCGGTTGCAGGCGCCGCTTGACAGCCACATAAACCTTGACCATTTTCTGAACGCCCGGCGGCAGTTCGTCGCCCTGTGTAAGCTTCTTCTTCTTCTCCTCGAAAGCGGCATCGAATGCCTTGCGCTTCTGCGCAAGGCCATCCTCGATCTGTTCAAGCTGAAGGCTTGTCTCCTCATCCGCGAGACGAATGTCGAACCAGTGATGCGGATCGACGCCATCCAGGTATTCCTTTGTTATCTGGGTTCCCTTCGCAAGTTTTTTCGGCCCCCCTGTCGCCACTTTACCCTTGAGCAGACGCTCGATGCGTTCAAACGCGTCGGCTTCCACAATCCGCATCTGGTCGGCGAGGTCTTTCTTGTAGCGTTTGAGCTCATCGTCGATGATCTGCTGGGCACGCTTATCCCGCTCTATTCCCTCCCGGGTAAACACCTGCACGTCTATCACTGTCCCCGAGATACCCGACGGCACGCGCAGCGAGGTATCCTTCACGTCCGATGCTTTCTCGCCGAAAATGGCACGCAGCAGTTTTTCTTCGGGAGTCAGTTGAGTCTCGCCTTTTGGCGTGACCTTTCCCACCAGCACATCGCCCGCTTCCACTTCCGCGCCAATATGGACTATTCCGGAAGCATCCAGCCGCCCAAGCTGAACCTCGGACAGATTCGAGATATCTCCGGTGATTTCCTCTGTTCCCAGCTTGGTATCACGGCTGACCACCGATAGCTCTTCGATGTGGATGGACGTGAAGCGGTCATCCGCGACGATACGTTCGGAAATGAGTATGGAATCCTCGAAGTTGAAGCCATTCCAGGGCATGAATGCCACCAGCATGTTCTGCCCCAGCGCGAGCTCTCCCTTGTCAGTCGATGCGCCATCCGCCACCACATCGCCGCGGGCAATCACGTTACCCACTTTGACCAGAGGACGCTGATTGATATTGGTGTTCTGATTGGATCGGGTATATTTGGTCAGGTTATAGATATCCNCCCCGACTTCGCCGGCACGTGTTTCCGTATCGTGTACCCGAACAACGATGCGGCTTGCATCCACATAATCCACTACGCCGCCACGCACCGCCTGTACCGCGGTCCCCGAATCGACCGCAACCACGCGTTCAATCCCCGTTCCGACCAGAGATTTCTCCGCACGCAGGCAAGGCACCGCCTGTCGCTGCATGTTCGAGCCCATCAGCGCGCGGTTGGCATCGTCGTGCTCCAGAAACGGGATCAATGACGCCGCTACGGAAACGATCTGCGCCGGCGCAACATCCATGTATTCGATCCGATCCGGCGTTGCCAGCGTAAATTCGTTCTTGTGGCGGCAGGAAACGATATCATTGGTAAATTGGCCGTCACGGGCCAGCTCCGCATTCGCCTGAGCGATCACATACTGGCCTTCCTCGATGGCTGACAGATAATCGATGTCATCGGTTACGCTTCCGCTTTTCACCTTGCGGTATGGCGTCTCCATAAAACCATACTCATTGGTGCGGGCATACAATGCCAGTGAATTGATCAATCCGATATTCGGCCCTTCCGGAGTCTCGATCGGGCATACACGGCCATAATGGGTGGGATGCACGTCTCGCACCTCAAAACCCGCGCGCTCGCGCGTCAGGCCGCCGGGACCCAGTGCAGAGACACGCCGCTTATGAGTAATCTCGGAGAGCGGATTCGTTTGATCCATGAACTGGGATAGCTGGCTGGAGCCAAAAAACTCGCGCACGGCTGCCGATACGGGTTTCGCATTGATCAGGTCATGCGGCATCAGGTTGTCCGATTCCGCCTGGCTAAGGCGTTCCTTGACCGCTCTTTCGACTCTTACCAGCCCGGAGCGGAACTGGTTTTCCGCCAATTCGCCCACCGACCTGACCCGGCGATTGCCCAGATGATCGATGTCATCGATTTCGCCACGGCCGTTGCGCAGCTCCACCAGAATCCGGATGACGGCGATCACATCCTCGTTCGAGAGGGTCGTCGGGCCGCTCAACTCCGTCTTGCCCACGCGCCGATTGAACTTCATGCGGCCGACAACGGAAAGATCGTAGCGCTCCGGCGCATAAAACAAACCGTTGAACAGCGCTTTGACCGCTTCCTCGGTTGGCGGCTCGCCTGGGCGCATCATCCGATAAATCGATACCTGGGCAGCCATCTGATCGGTGGTCTCNTCTATTTTCAGGGTTTGCGAGATGTACGCGCCCTGATCCAGATCATTGGTGTAAATAGTCTGGATTTTTTCTATGTTCGCCTCGCGAAGCCTGGCAAGCATCAATTCCGTAATCTCATCGTTTGCCTGCGCAAGGACTTCCCCGGTTTCCTTGTCTATCACATTGTGCGCCAACACCCGTCCCAGAAGAAAATCTTCCGGCACCGCCAGTCTATCCAGGCCAGACTGCTGCATTTCCCGGACATGCTTGACGGTAATGCGCTTGTCTTTCTGGACAATGACTTTTCCGGTTTTCGTGGTAATGTCGAAACGCGCCATATCGCCACGCAGTCGTTCCGGTATCAGTTCAAACAGAACCCCCTGCCCGGACAGATGAAACGTGTCGAATGAAAAAAAAGTCGCGAGGATTTGCTCAGGCGTGTAGTCTATCGCCTTGAGCAGCACCGTGATGGGCATCTTGCGCCGGCGATCCACCCGAAAATAGAGGTAGTCTTTGGGGTCGAACTCGAAATCGAGCCAGGAGCCGCGATAGGGGATGATGCGCGCGGAAAAAAGCAGTTTCCCGGACGAGTGCGTTTTGCCGCGATCATGTTCGAAGAAAACGCCGGGGGAGCGATGCAACTGGGAGACGATCACTCGTTCGGTGCCGTTTATGACAAAGGAACCGGTATTCGTCATGAGCGGAATTTCACCCATGTATACTTCCTGCTCCTTCACTTCCCGTACGGTCGGCTTGGACGCTTCCTTGTCCATTATCGTCAGCCGCACCTTGGCTCTCAGTGGAGACGCGTAAGTAAGGCCGCGCTGCTGGCATTCCTTGACGTCGAACGGAGGAGCGCCGAGGACATAATTGACAAAATCCAGCCGGGCATTCTTGGAATGGCTCTCGATAGGAAAAATCGAGAGGAACGCTGCCTGTAATCCTTGATTAACCCGCTGATCGGGCTCAACTTGAGCTTGCAGAAATGCTGCGTAAGATTCGATTTGTGTCGCGAGAAGAAAAGGAATCGGCAAGACGCTGGCGCGCTTGGCGAAGCTTTTACGGATACGTTTTTTCTCGGTAAACGAATAGCTCATGGAATCTCCGGAAGGGTCAGAAGACAGTGACAGAAAATGGAAGAGCAGAGTACCTGTTTCAGCTACCGTGCCAAGTATCTGTGACGCAGATTGTGGCAAACCAAACGTTAAAAACGCCAGAACCTGACGGTGTTTCGAAAACACCGTCAGCTGGCCTTGATTCACGAAGCTTACTTGATCTCGCTGGTGGCACCGGCTTCGGTGAGTTGTTTCTGTATTGCTTCGGCATCAGCTTTTGAAACGCCCTCCTTAACCGCCTTTGGCGCTCCATCCACCAGATCCTTCGCTTCTTTCAGTCCAAGACCGGTGATCGCCCGTACTACCTTGATGACGTTGACCTTGCTTTCGCCTACGGTCTTCAGAATCACGGAAAACTCGGTCTGCTCCTCCACCGCCGGGGCTGCGGCTCCGCCTGCGGGCGCTGCGCTTGCAACAGCCACTGCAGCAGCCGAAACACCAAATTTTTCCTCCATTTCCTTGATGAGCTGGGATAGCTCCAACACCGTCATGTTTGCAATTGAATCCAGAATTTCTGCCTTGCCTACAGCCATGATTTTCTCCTGATATAAAGCGTTCTAATATGGATATGCCGGGGATTGCGTGACCAGACCGGGGTCAGGCAGCCTGCTTCTGATCGCGAACGGCTGCCAGGCCGCGAACGAAACGTGCAGGCACTTCGTTCAGCGTCCGGACGAAATTGGCAACCGGAGCCTGCATCGTGCCCAGCAACTTGCCAAGCAACTCATCCCGCCCCGGAAGCGCGGCAAGACTCGCAATCTCCTTGCCGTTCATCACAAGGTTCGCCATCGCGCCTGCCTTGATCACAAATTTGTCGTTACCCTTGGAAAACTCATACAGCACTTTTGCCGCAGCCACGGGATCGCTCCCGATGCCGTAGGCAAGAGGGCCCACCATATGCTCCGATAGCGCTGCGAATGGCGTATCCATAACGGCACGGCGCGCCAGCGTGTTTTTGAGAACACGAAAATATATTCCCGACTGGCGCGCTTTCGCACGTAGCTGAGTCATATGCCCCACCCCAAGCCCGCGATATTCCGCAATGATAATGGCTTGGGCGCTTGCCACCTGGGCATTGATTTCGGCGACTACCGCCTTCTTTTCCTCTAGATTTAGACTCAAGATACATTCCCCATCAGTTAAATGTGATATCGAGTTTTGGACTGATGCGAATTCGCCAACCCACACCCGATCCCACGAACCGGCGACCTTCGATCAGGATCTGTTCCTGTTTTGGGGCACGCCATCTACGTTGGGCGTTCAATCGAAAAAGAAACGAGAGATCCATATAGCCAATATATTTAACTCTGTTCGATCCTTTCCGTTTTACAATTAAGTTTCGAGCGACAGTCTTCGACCAGCCTGGCAGCCAAACAAGCAGTTCGCAACCGAATTGCTTTTCCAGCTTAANCCCCGCCAAAGTCCATCGGCTTTCAACCCCGACGGTCTTTGATAACCTGCCGGATCGCTATGACATCGTCCGGCAGCCCAAAGTCTTGCAAATACTTCATATCCGGCACGACGATGTGAAAAGCACCCGCATTTCCGCGGGCAAACAGCCACATTCGACACTGCCATTCCAACTCGTCCGGGCAAATCCAGGCGATCTCCGGAAGCTGCCTGTTACCCGTTTACCCTGTTACCTTACGGTGGTCTGGTCCACTCGAACTCCAATGCCCATCGTGCTGGAGACCGAAATTTTCCTGAGGTAGACGCCTTTGGACGTGGCCGGCTTGGATTTGTTGAGCGCATCCACCAGCGCCAGTATATTTTGCGTCAAGGCGTCCACACTGAACGAGGCACGGCCAACGGTGCACTGCACGATGCCNCCCTTGTCGGCCCGGTATTGCACTTGCCCCGCCTTTGCATTTTTTACCGCGGCCACCACATCCGGCGTTACCGTCCCAACCTTCGGATTGGGCATCAATCCGCGGGGACCGAGTATCTGCCCCAATTGGCCAACGATGCGCATCGCATCCGGACTGGCAATCGCCACATCGAAATCGATATTCCCTGCCTTGATCTGTTCGGCCAGGTCTTCGAACCCGACGATGTCGGCGCCCGCTGCCAGCGCGTCTCTGGCCTTGTCACCTTGTGCAAATACTGCGATCCGCACCGTTTTGCCTATGCCCGCTGGAAGCACAACCGAACCGCGCACCGCCTGATCCGATTTTTTTGCATCGATACCGAGATTCACCGCCACGTCGATCGACTCATCGAATTTCGCGGTCGCGGTTTCCTTTATGATGTTGAGCGCGTCCGGCAACGGATAGGATTTGCTGCGATCGGCCCTTTCCTTGATTGCCCTGTAGCGTTTGGAAATATTGCTCATGCTTATACGCCCTCCACTTCCACGCCCATGCTTCTGGCGCTACCGGCGACAGTGCGCACCGCTGCATCCAGGTCAGCTGCAGTCAGGTCAGGCATTTTTGCCTGAGCAATTTCTTCGGCCTGTTTTCGTGTCAATCGGCCCACTTTATCCGTATGCGGCTTGGGACTCCCCTTGCCCACACCCGCAGCCTTCTTGATCAGCACGGTCGCCGGCGTGGTTTTCATGATAAAGGTGAAGCTCTTGTCGGCATATGCGGTAATGACGACAGGAACCGGCAGACCAACTTCCATTTTCTGCGTTGCGGCGTTGAACGCCTTGCAGAATTCCATGATGTTAAGCCCTCGCTGACCGAGCGCAGGCCCGATCGGCGGACTGGGATTAGCCTTGCCTGCTGCCACCTGCAGCTTGATATAACCCACTATCTTCTTTGCCACGATAAGCCTCCCGTTGGGTGCAAGCGAACGCGATAGCGCTCTCCCCGATAAACAAAATTAACAAANCCGAACCGATTCCTTCCGTACCTGCCTCTGGCCGTCAAGCCTTCTCGACCTGGCTGAAATCCAGCTCGACCGGTGTAGGCCGGCCAAAAATCGACACGGATACCCTCAGCTTGCTTTTATCGTAATTAACATCTTCCACGTTGCCGTGAAAATCAGTGAAGGGACCCTCCTTGACACGCACGGCCTCTCCCACTTCAAAAAGCACCTTGGGCTTGGGCTTTTCCACACCTTCCTGAATCTGATGAAGGATATTCTGAACCTCCTTCTCGCTGATCGGTGTGGGCTTCATAGCGGAGCCACCGATGAAACCGGTAACCTTGGCGGTATTTTTGACCAGATGCCACGTCTCATCCGTCATTTCCATCTCGACCAGTACGTAGCCGGGGAAAAATTTGCGCTCGCTGAGGTTCTTCTGCCCCCCCTTCATTTCAACCACTTCTTCCACCGGAACCAGTATCTGGCCAAACTTGTCCTCCATCTCCGCGCGATGGATTCGCTCCTTCAATGCGCGCTGCACACTTTTTTCGAATCCGGAGTAGGCATGAACCACAAACCATTTCTTATCCACTNCCCCTCCTGGCCCATGAGATATTTCACCGCCAACAACAAGCCCGCGTCCACCAGCCACAGGAATATGGCCATTATCAGCACAAACGCGAAAACGACGGCAGTGGTCTGGAGCGTTTCCTTCCGGCTCGGCCATACCACCTTGCGGGTTTCTTCCGAAGACTCCCTGCTGAACGCATAAAACTGCTTGCCTGCCGCAGTAAACGAGACTACTGCAGCTGCCAGTGCGAGGCCTGCCAATACCGATATCACGCGAATAACCATGGCACTATCGCGTAGATAGTAGAAACCGGCGATTCCTGCAACCAGTAACAGAAAAGCCAGGCCTAATTTGATCTTGTCCACCACTATCTCNCTCTGCCCTTATGCCCCGCCAGTGAAAAAACGACGCCAGGGCTGCGTTTACGCAAACGTCCGATCTGGCGGATGGATAACGATTCAACTGGGTGGGCATTATGAAATATTGCTTTCATCGAAACACGTTATGATTAATTCTTCTTATCTTATTTTGGCAGGCCAGGAGGGCATCGAACCCCCAACCTTCGGTTTTGGAGACCGACGCTCTGCCAATTGAGCTACTGGCCTGTATTTCCTTCGAAAGCAAAGATAAAAATCAGCAAGTTCACTTGCATATGGACTCAGGAAAGCAAGGAGGCGTAACGACCACCTCCGCGTTACTCTATAATTTTGGCCACGACGCCGGCGCCGACGGTTCTGCCGCCTTCACGAATGGCAAAGCGCAGTCCTTCTTCCATGGCGATGGGCGCAATCAG
>Ga0041910_1002511_pt1 | contig 12385 bp, 10 predicted proteins | sample ThiBio_1000_biof_FD_55015 | JGI IMG/M metagenome (GOLD analysis project Ga0041910, IMG submission 55015) | Wastewater bioreactor microbial communities from Cape Town, South Africa - Thiocy_expt_1000_biof | ecosystem: Engineered > Bioreactor > Thiocyanate-remediating > Anaerobic-Aerobic | place...
GGCGGGGAGCTGGCGCGCGCGCCATTGTTCGATGCCGAGGCGACCGGCGATGGCGGCAACCTTGGCCGGTGCATCGCCGCTGCAGATCGACACCGCAAGACCTTGCTCCTTGAGTGCCGCGACCGCCGCCAGCGCGCCGGGGCGCAAGCGTTCGCTGAGGCGAAACGCGGCAATCGCAGCGTGCTCATCGGCAAGCAGGACGGCATCGTCGAATGCTGCGTCGGCGATCAGTCCGGCGCAGGCAAAATCGGCTCGACCCAGGCGCAGTTGGCGTCCGTCGATGCATGCGCTGATGCCGAGCCCGGCCTCTGCGCTGATCTCCACATGCCTCGGCAAAGCCGCGGCCGAATCCACGCAACCGGCGGCAATGGCCTGCGCGGCCGGATGGCGGCTCTGCCCCGCCAGCATGGCGGCCAGGGCCAGCACCTCGACACGTGGCTGGCCGTTGAGGATCTCGATATCGGCCAGGGCCAGCTCCGGCTCGGTCAGCGTGCCGGTCTTGTCGAACACGACATGCGTGGCTTCGGCCAGCACCTCGATGGCATCGGGTTGCACGACGAGCACGCCACGGCGCGCGAGCACGGCAAGGCTGCGCGTGATCGCTGCAGGCACCGCCAGGGCAAACGCGCACGGGCACGACACCACCAGCACCGCCAGTGCGGCGGCAAATGCACGCGAGGGATCGACGATGAGCCAGACCAGCAAGGTCAACGCGGTCAGGCCAAGCACGCGGGCGACGAAACGCGATGCCGCGCGATCGCCTGCACGCGCCAATTTTGGCCGCTCGGCCTGGGCACGTTCGACGAGGGCGGCAATGCCGGCCAGCGTGGTCTCGTTGCCGGTGCGTTCGACGCGCAACGTGGCCGGCCCGTCGACAAGGACGCTGCCCGCGACCAGGTTGTCGCCGCGGCGCTTTTCCAGCGCGGCCGATTCGCCGGTCAACAAGGCCTCGTCGACGCGACAGCGGGCACTGAGGAGGATGCCATCGACCGGCACCACGCCGCCTTCGCGAACCTGCACGTGGTCATCGCGTTCAAGCTCATGCACGCCAACCCGCTCGAAGCTGCCATCGGCGCGATGGCGCTCCGCAAACGGCGGCGCCAGGCGAGCCAGCGCATCGGTGAGGTCACCGGCACGGTGGCGCGCGCGCATTTCCAGATAGCGTCCGGCAAGCAGGAAAAACACGAACATGGAGACCGACTCGAAATACACATGGCCGCTGCCGCGCAACGCCTCGACCAGGCTGGCGACATAGATCGCGGCGACGGCAATGGCAACCGGCACATCCATGCCCAGCCGGCGCGCCTTGAGCGAACGCAGCGCACCGGCAAAAAACGGTTGCGCCGAATACAGCACGACCGGCGTGGCGACGAGGAAACCAAGCCAGCGGAACAGGTCGCGCGTGGAGGTGTCTTCCAGTTCCATCGCGCCGAAATACAGCACTGCCGCATACATCATCGCCTGCATGGCACCGAACCCGGCGACCAGCAAGCGCTTCAGCGCGGCGCGTGATTCACGTCGGCGCACGTCATCCAGCGCCTGCGCATCGAGTGGCAAGGCCTGGTAGCCCGCCCGCGACAGGGTCTGCAGGATCTGCGTGAGCCCGCTCATGCGCTCGTCCCAGACCACGCGGGCACGCCGGGCGGCGGCATTGACCTGGACCTTGTGCATGCCCGGCAGCGCACCAAGCGCGCGTTCGATCAGCCATACGCAACCGGCACAGCGCACGCCTTCGACCAGAAGCACCATTTCGCGACGATGGTCGCCGAGATCACGCACGACATGGCGCGCGACCTCCTCGCGCTGCCATGCCTGTTCGGCATCCGCGCCATCGCGGCGTGGCTCCGGCTTCTGTGCCGGATGCGTGCGCAGGCGGTAGTAGTCGCCAAGTCCAAGCTGCTCGATCCACGCCGCCGCCGCATGGCAACCCTCGCAACACAAGGCGCGCAGGCTGCCGGCGACCTCGGCATGCACGACGCCGCTGGCCGGCAATTTCTCGCCGCAGTGCCAGCAACGGGCGTCAATCTGCTTCACGGCTTCGCCGGTGGCTGCGCTGCGGGCGCTGGCGCCGGCTGGCGGGTTGCCGGAATCCTGAAACTGGTGCCCTGGTCGACACTCGGCAGCGGCGGATCCTCATGCGCCAGGGCAAACACGATCAGGTGGATGCACGCGGCCAGCGAGCCAGCAAGGATCGCGACGCCCAACCAGGCGACCGGCTGCCGATACCAGCGTTGGTCATTTTTTTGCATTTCTCTTTCTTGCCAGTTCTTCGCCCTGCGCATTGGCGAAAACCCAGGCCGCAACCGCTTGCGTGCGCTCGCCACCCAGGCGCCGCCCCCAGCTCGGCATGGTGCCGGTGCGACCCTGGCCGATCGTCTTCTCGATCGTCGCCAGGTCACCGCCATGCACCCAGATGTCGTCGGTGAGGTTGGGGGCGCCAAGGGCCGGATTGCCCTTGCCGTCCATGCCATGGCAGGCGCTGCAGACGGCGAATTGCGGCTGGCCGGCAGCCGCCTTCCCGGCATCGTGCTTGGCTCCGGAAAGGCTCAGCACGTAGTTGGCCAGGTTGCTGATTCCTTCCTTGTCGAAGGTCTCGGCGAACGGCGGCATCATGCCGCGGCGACCATCCTTGATGCTGGCCAGCAGTTGCTCGCCATCACCGCCGTACATCCAGCCGCCGGCGGCCAGGCTCGGCGCGCCGAGCAACTGGTTGCCATGCGCCTGGCGACCGTGGCAGGCCGCGCAGTTGTCGAGGAACAGGCGGCGCCCGAAATCGATCACCTCGTCGTCGGCGGAAAGCGCCTCGACCGAACGCGTGCGCAGGCGCTCCATCATCGGCTCCAGCTTGGCGTTGTTGCTGGCCACGTCACGGGCCAGCTCGCCCTGCGATGTCCATGCCAGCACGCCCTTGTTCGCGCCAAACCCGGGATAGAGGACCAGATAACCGATGCCGGCGGCGAACATCGACGCGGAAAACCATACCCACCATGTCGGCAGCTTGCGCACGCTTTCGCGGATGGTGCCGTGCGCCCAGACGTGGCCGGTGGTTCCGTCGGGCTGCAGCGGAATCCTCACCCGCTGTCCCCAGAGGAACAGGAAAAACGTCACGCCCATGTTGAACACCACCAGGAACATGATCCAGGTTGACCAGAATGTGCTCATTTCGTGGTGTCCTCGCTTTCTGCATTTTGTTCTTTCGCATCCCTGTCCTGCATCGGGATCTGCGCCATCTTGTCAAACGGCTTCTTGTGCCGTGGCCGCCACGCCCAGATCCAGATGCCGATGAAAACCACCAGCAGGAGCACGGTGATGACTCCGGCAAGCTGTCCCCATAGCGGATTCATGGCTGCCCCGCCGCGGCCGGGGTAGCCGGCACCGGTGGCGCGGAGGTATCGACATTCAGCGTGCCGAGGCCCTGCAGGTAAGCGACGATGGCATCGAGTTCGGTCTTGCCCTGCACGGCATCTGCCACGCCGGCAATGTCGGCATCCGTGTACGGATCACCCAGCCGGCGCAGGACGCGCATGCGCGCCTGGATGTCGCCGGCATCGATTGCCGTGCCCGACAGCCAGGGGTAGTTCGGCATGTTCGATTCCGGCACGAGCGTGCGTGGGGCGAGCAGGTGCATGCGCTGCCAGTCGTCGGAATACTTGCCGCCGATGCGAGCCAGGTCCGGGCCTGTGCGCTTGGAGCCCCACTGGTGCGGCCGGTCGTAGACCGATTCGCTGGCCACCGAATGCTCGCCGTAGCGCTGCACCTCGAAGCGTTGCGCGCGGATCATCTGCGAATGGCACAGATAACATCCTTCGCGCACATAGATGTCCCTGCCGGCCAGGCGCAGCGCGTCGTAGGGCTTGACCCCGGCAGGCGCTTCCTGCGAATGCGCCTTCATGAACAACGGCGTGATCTCGGCGAGACCGCCAATCGAAACCATGACCGCGATGCAGATCCCGAGCAGGCCGGCGTGCTTTTCGATCGCCTCGATGTATTTGTAGCCACTTGCCATGTCGGTCTCCTCAGGGATATGCGGGCAGCGGTGCCGGGGTCTGATGCATGACCGGCTCCGGGATCGGTACCGGGATCGGCTTGATCAGGTGCGCGCGCGCATCAGCCGCCGTGTGCCAGAGGTTCCACGCCATCACCACCATGCCGGAGACGACCAGCACGCCGCCCAGGGCACGCACGATGTAGAGCGGCTTGATGGCGATGAGGCTGTCGAGGAAGCTGTAGGTGAGCGAGCCGTCCGCGCCGGTCGCGCGCCACATCATGCCCTCGGTGACACCGGCCAGCCACATTGAAATGACGTAGAGCAGCAAGCCGGTCATGTGCAGCCAGAAATGCACTTCCATGCCGCGATGCGAGTACATCGCCGGCTGTCCCAGCGCCCGCGGCGCCATCGCGTACAGCGAGCCGATGGTGATCATGGCGACCCAGCCGATCGAACCCGAGTGCACGTGGGCGACCGTCCAGTCGGTGTAGTGCGACAGGGAGTTGACCGACTTGATCGCCATCATCGAGCCTTCAAACGTCGAGGCCGCGTAGAAGACCAGGGAAATGACCATGAACTTGACCGCCGGGTCCGTCTTCAACTTGCGCCAGGAACCCTGGAAAGTCATCAGGCCGTTCGCCGCCGAACCCCAGCTTGGCATCAGCAACACCAGGGAAAAGGCCATGCCGACCGACTGCACCCAATCGGGCAGCGCGGTGAACATCAGGTGGTGCGCGCCGGCCCACATGTACACCGAAATCAGCGCCCAGAAATTGACTATGGAGAAGCGATAGCTCCACAACGGCTGCTGCGCCTGGCGCGGCACGAAGTAATACATCATGCCGAGGAAGCCGGCGGTGAGGAAAAAGGCCACCGCGTTGTGCCCGTACCACCACTGCACCATGGCATCGACCACGCCCGAATAAATCGGATAGGACTTGGTCAGCGACACCGGCAAGGCCAGGTTGTTGACGATGTGCAGCAAGCCGACGGCGATGATGAAGGCCGCGTAATACCAGTTGGCCACGTAGATGTGCTGGATCCGGCGCCGCGCAAGCGTGGCGAAGAAGACCGTGCCAAACGACACCCAGACCACCGCGATGATGATGTCGACAAACCACTCCGGCTCGGCGTATTCCTTGCTCTGGGTGATGCCCAGCGGCACCGTGACCATGGCCAGCACGCAGGCGAGTTGCCAGCCCCAGAAAGTGAACTTGGCCAGCCCGCCAAGCGCCAGGCGCGTGTGCCCGGTGCGTTGCACCACGTAATAGCAGGTGCCCATCAGGGCCGATCCGCCAAAGGCAAAGATCACGCCAAAGGTGTGCGAGGGACGCAGATGGCTGAAGGTCAGCCAGGACACATCGAAGTTGAGCGCCGGCCATGCCAGTTCGGCACCTGCATAGACGCCGATGGACATGCCGATGATGCCCCAGACGGCAGCAGCCAGCAGGAACAGACGAACCACATCGTCGTTGTAGGTTTCGGTATTCGGCATGGGCGACTCCGCGGCAGGAAAACGCAAAACCATCGCGCGCGGCTGCGACGTGCAGGGGCTTCAAGACGTTCTAGCCGTGGACTTCCTGCGGCGAACTCCTCTGACGGGGTCGCGGCGAACTGACTGAGGAAGGCGGTTGTGGCTTGAGCTGCGGGGATGGTAGATGCGACATTATGGCCGAATTCCCGGCAATGGCTAAGGCCGCTGCCGCGAGTTGGCGTTCGCATTTCCCTGCGCTGCGCACGGCAAAGGCCGGATTTCCGCAGCCTCACGCGCATGCGAAGCATTCGCGACCAGACGATTCAGGCAGCTGCGGTAAAGTGTCGCAGCGTGTTTGCGCCCCCTGTTTTCGCTGAACTCAATCGCTTTCACCAACCGGAGAAAAACATGACCGACACATGGCTGAAATCACTGATCACGGCCACGCCGCAGGAAGGCTTCGAACTTGCCATCACGCTGAGCCGCCGCGGCGTGAAATACACGCAACCCGACAGCGCCACGTTGAAGAAACTGCGCCCCGAATATGCCGACTCTGCCGACGGCCTGACCGCCGCCTCCCAGGTCATCGCCATCAACTTCCAGACCGTCGCCGCCGCCAACAACTACTGGCGCAACTGAATCACGCTTTGCCGCAAGCAATTCGTTGCCAAAGGTCCAAGGCTGCGCCGAGCGAGTGGCGCAATCCTCACGATGTCTGCCAGCGTGGATGAAATCGCCGTGCAGATGTCCTGCACGGCGGCATCGCCATTGCCGCCGTCGGGACATTCCCCATTCGGCCCAGCGCATGGCGACCATTCATCGCGCAGCATCCGCTGGCTTGGCGGATTTGCGATTCGACCACACATGGAATATTGCAATGAGGTAACCGATCAGCAACACGGGTGCCGCCAGGAACGAGAACACTGACAGCACGAACACGATTCCGTAGGCCGCGTCATTCGGACTGCGATCCGCCTCGCGAATGCCGCTCATGATGTTGAACACCACGTGTTCCAGGTTGAGAGCCGAGAGCGCAATGATGATTATGACCAGCGGCAAAAGGGTCGCAACGACTACCATCACCCACGACAAGCCTGCCACCTGGCGAAGAAATACCGCGAAGAGGGCGACTCGCCAGGCGGCGACGACGATCAGGAACCAAGCATTCGCCGTTCGCGCAGCCTCGGCTGACATGAACTGCTCCACGGGAATGGCATAGAGCACGGCCGGTGGCGCAGTGAGGGTGATGAACAACAGCACATTCCGGAACGACCAATGCTTCGGCTTGAGCGGCACGAGCAGGAGCCAGACGATGAGGGCCAGCAGGAACACATAGGCCAGTGAGCCCAGGCCAAGGTACTGCCACAGATGCGCCTTGGGATTGTCCCAGTAGCGGCCGATACCTGCCAGCCAGGTGAAGGCCAGCCCGAACAGCAGGAAGGCCTTCCATTCCGTGTGCATTGCCGCACTTGGCCGCCGAAACGTCAGCAGGCGAAACTCGTCGGCAATGATTTGTCGCAGCATGGCGAGCGTCAGCTTCAGGAGTGGCTATCGCGGCCCAGCAATCGCGAGATCACCCGTTCAACCGATTGCTCCGCGCTGAGTTCGGCAGTGGGCAGGTGGATGTCGGCATGCTCGGGCGGCTGGTACGGCGAGCTGATGCCGGTGAAATTCGGGATTTCGCCGGCACGCGCACGTCGATAGAGCCCCTTCGGATCGCGCTGTTCGCAAAGCGCCAGCGGCGTGTCGACGTACACCTCGAGGAATTCGCCCTCGTCGAACAGTTCGCGCGCCATTCGCCGCTCGTCGCGGAACGGACTGATGAAACTGACCAGAACGATCAGCCCCGCGTCGACCATGAGCTTGGCGACTTCGGCAACGCGGCGGATGTTTTCCACGCGATCCTCGTCGGTGAAGCCCAGATCCTTGTTGAGACCGTGGCGCACGTTGTCGCCGTCGAGGATGTAGGTGTGGTATCCCATCGCGTGCAGGCGACGATCGACCAGATTGGCGATGGTCGACTTGCCGGAGCCGGAGAGGCCGGTGAACCACAGGCACGAAGGCGTCTGCCCCTTGATCACCGCACGTGCCTGGCGACCGATTTCCAGCTTGTGCCAGTGGATGTTGGTGGCGCGGCGCAGGGCGAAATCGATGGTGCCGCAGCCCACCGTGGCGTTGCTCTGCCGGTCGATGAGGATGAAGCCGCCAAGCGTGCGGTTGTCCGCATAGGTTTCAAAGGCAATGGCGTGATCGAGCATCAGGTTGCAGTAGGTGACCTCGTTGAGGTTGATGCGCTTGGCCGCCAGCAGTTTCTGGCTGTTGATGTCGATGCCGTGCTTGATCTCGGTGACTTGCGCGCCGACGGTCTGGCTGCCGATCTTCAACCAGTAACCGCGACCCGGCAGCAACGGCGCATCCGCCATCCACAGCACGTGCGCGGCAAATTGATCGGCGACTTCCGGTGGATGATCGGCTGCGGCAATGACGTCGCCGCGACTGACATCGACTTCATCGGCGAGGAGCACGGTGACGGCTTCACCCTCGCCCGCGGCATTCGCCTCGCCCTGCGGATTGATCACGCCGGCAAGTCGCGTGCGCGTGCCCGACGGCAACACGATGACCTCGTCACCAACGCCAATGGCACCACTGGCGACCAGTCCCGAGAATCCGCGGAAGTTCTGGTTCGGTCGATTGACCCACTGCACCGGCAGGCGAAACGGACGCTTGCCTTCGGGGCGGCTGACGTCGATGGTTTCCAGCAGGCGCAGCAGGGTCTCGCCGCGATACCAGGGCATGCGGCTGGATGCCGCCATCACGTTGTCGCCCTTCAGCGCCGACAGCGGCAGGCAGGCCACGCTGTTGATGCCGAAGCGCTGGGCAAGCTGCCGGTATTCCTCGGCGATGCGCTCGAAGACCACTTGATCGTGGTCGACCAGGTCCATCTTGTTCACGGCCAGGATCACATGGCGAATGCCGAGCAGGGAGACGATATAGCTGTGCCGGCGAGTCTGCGTCAGCAGCCCCTTGCAGGCATCGACCAGCACGATGGCGAGATCGGCCGTGGAGGCACCAGTGGCCATGTTGCGCGTGTACTGCTCGTGCCCGGGACAATCGGCGACGATGAACTTGCGTTGTTCGGTATCGAAAAACCGGTAGGCGACATCGATGGTGATGCCCTGCTCGCGCTCGGCGGCGAGGCCATCGACAAGCAGCGCAAAGTCGATCTCGCCGTTCTGCGTGCCGAAACGGCGGCTGTCCGATTGCAGCATGACCAGTTGATCATCGAGGAGCCGCCTGGAATCGTGCAGCAACCTGCCAATCAGCGTGCTCTTGCCGTCATCGACGCTGCCACAGGTGATGAAGCGCAGCAGACTTTTCCTTTCGTGTTGCTGCAGGTACTCGGCGATGGACGGCGTGGCCGCAGTGCCCGCACTCGTTCCCGATTCCCCAACCCCGACCTGTCCCCCTTTCGGGATGCCCTGCCCCATCAGAAATAACCCTCCTGTTTTTTCTTCTCCATCGATGCAGTTGGATCGTGATCGATCACGCGGCCCTGGCGCTCGGAAGTGGTGGCGACCAGCATTTCCTGGATGACTGCCTCCAGCGTGTCGGCATCCGATTCAATGGCCCCGGTCAGCGGATAGCAGCCAAGCGTGCGGAAGCGCACCTTCTTCATCATCGGCTGCTCGCCATCGCGCAGCGGCAGGCGATCGTCATCGACCATGATCAGCGCGCCATCACGCTCGACCACGGGGCGGATCTTCGCCAGGTACAGCGACGGCACCGGAATCCGCTCGCGGTAGATGTACAGCCAGATGTCCAGCTCGGTCCAGTTCGACAGCGGAAACACCCGCACCGACTCGCCCTTGTGGATGCGGGTGTTGTAAAGGTTCCACAATTCCGGGCGCTGGTTCTTCGGATCCCAGCGGTGTTGCGCGTTGCGGAAACTGAACACGCGCTCCTTGGCACGCGACTTCTCCTCATCACGGCGGGCACCGCCAATCGCCGCATCGAAGCCGAACTTGTCCAGTGCCTGCTTCAGGCCCTGCGTCTTCATCACGTCGGTATGCACGGTGGCACCGTGCGTGATCGGACTCATGTCCTGGGCAATGCCTTCGGGATTGATGTGCACATGCAGGGTGCAGCCGGTTTCGGCGGCTCGCTGGTCGCGAAAAGCAATCATCTCGCGGAACTTCCAGCGCGTGTCGACGTGCAGCAGCGGAATCGGTGGACGCCCGGGCGCAAAGGCCTTGACCAGCAGATGCAGCAGCACGGAACTGTCCTTGCCCATCGAATACAGCATCACCGGATTGCCGAAACCGGCGGCGACTTCACGCAGGATGTGGATGCTCTCGGCTTCGAGGCGATCGAGATGGCTTTGGCTGGGTTCTGTCACGACGGCATCGGATCTTGTGGTGCCGCGGATTATCGCAGATTGGATTCACCGGGTTCGCCCGCGCTTATTACCTGGGTTCCGCCGTTGCCCGCGATCGTTCATAAGCGCCGGAACCACGCTTCAAACCCGACCCGGCGAACCTGCGGCAAGCCGGTGAAATCCATCCCGGTTGACCGGCAATCAGCGCACATCAGCACATGGCCTGGTTGGAAAGCATGGGACGAGTACAGCGTCCCCGCCTGCTTGCGGGGCCAGAACAGCCCCAGCCAGGCCAACCCGCCTCCAAGCGGTACAGGCATGAATCCAGGGACACTCGCCGCAAATGACCCAGGTGCTTGCGGAGCACATCGACACGAGAAGGACCTGGGCCTTTCGCACGTTGCCTGGAAGACCGTGAGTGCGAGCGGGTGTACCGGACGACCGCGAACGCGATGAACCCGATCGCCAACGCAAGGCCAGGCTTGCCTGGACAGGTCACGATCTTCACCGCTCGAGCGAATCCTCAGGTGTTATCGGGGTTGTTCCCAGCGGACTCCGAGCGCGGCGCGGCCCAAATCAGCCATGCAACCACGCCTATGCAGACTGGTGCGGAGATTGCCAGCACCTTCAGTGCACCAATTCCATATGCCGGATCTGCGCCAAATACAACCGTAAGCATGTTGAGAAGCGGAGGTCCATGTGACAACCCATTGCCTCCATCTATGCTCAGCGGAGTAAAGACCATCGCCACGAAAGACCCCCAGACAATCGCCCGGATTGCGATGCTTTTCACCCCTTTGGTGGAGAAGTGCGCGATGAGCCCGATAATCAGGGCAACAATCGCCGTGATCCCATAAGCAATGAATAGCAACCCTGAAAAATCCGACGCCAGCGCAAGACTCGGGATCAGCGTCAATGCCCCTGCTGGAAGGGCGACGTGCTTGAAGCGAAGACAGGTCATGGCACCCAACGAGGTTGGAGAAAACTCCACCGATCCTGCTGCAACCACCCCACACAGACAAGAAGTATTTCTGGATGGCGCGCTATCGGCGTGTTGATGCGGGTCCGTGGCTCTTGCTGACAGATCTGGAATCGCAACGGGTTCCTGGCACGTTTGCCATTCCAGCGATGTGAACAGCCGTTTCGCCACCACAAAAGGACCGGCAACGCAGCAAGAAACAAGGGAACAACTCGGTGACCCGCGGTGCCTGAAAGCTCAGGACAGGGGCAGTGTTCGACCCGAATTGACCGAACGCCTCCTGGGGAATTGTCAGGCACCCTCGCGCCGGTAGTGCATGGCGACCGCGCCGTTGCGGAGCGACTTCGCGGAGACCAGATCGAGCCGTCGCGTCCCAGGCAGTCCACCCTGGAACAGGGTCGGACCGTGGCCGGCGATCCTCGGGTGGACGAGGAACATGTACTCGTCGATCAGATCCAGCCGATCCAGCTCGGTCGCCAGCTTGCCGCTGCCAAGGAGCACGCCGGCCGGTGTCGCATCCTTCAGTTTCTGCACCTCCGTGCGCAGGTCACCGGCGATGTGATGGGTGTTGTTCCAGCGAAAGTCATTTCGCGTCGACGACACCACGTACTTCGGCTTGGCCTCCAGCTTCACCGCCCACTCACGGATCGCCGGCGGTGCCTCCACGTCGCCTCGCGCGACTGCCGGCCAGTAGCTCTCCATCATCTCGTAGGTGACGCGGCCCCACAGCATCGCCCCGCCATCGTCCATGAGGCGGGTGAAGAATGCATGTGTCTCGTCGTCGGCGATCCCCTCCCGGTGATCGACGCAACCGTCGATGGTGAGGTTGATGCTGAATGTCAAAAGCCCCATGACTGCGAGTTCCCGTAACGGCTGATGAGATTGCAGAAGAAGGCGGCCAGGCTGCCGCGGATGAAGAATCAATGGCAATCGTGCCAGCGAGAATCCGGTTACCTGAGGAATTCGTCGCAAAAATGGATCCGACGCGACCGTCGCTTCCATTCCAGAGTCCCAAATCGCATGTCCGGACTCATTCCACAGCCTCAACACCCGAGGCGAGCCGCGCCGCGAAGCGGCATCGGCCCGGGCGAATCGTCAGGACTGAAGCGGGGGAACTGCGCGGCGGAAATCCATGGTCCAGTTCGTTTCCCACGTCGTGCCGCCATCTGCGGAGAAGGCCTGCTCCCACTTGGGGTTTTCCGGATCGGACGTGAACCAGTTGAATCGGATCCGGATTGGGGTGCCATCCCGGCTGTCATCCGCGTAGAACGTTCCGACTCCGTTCTTGAAAGAGCCTACGACGGGCACATCGATCTGGTGGGGCGCACGGGCATCAAGCCACCAGATGGCCCATTGTTGGCTTCGGGGTTCAAACGACCTCAGCGCAATCGCGCGGTACGAACCTTCCGGCAAGTGCAGCAGATTGTCCTCGATGTTTCCAAAGCCGCCAAGCACAGGCCGAGTTGACATTTCACCGTCAAACTCGATCCATTCGGTGCACCCCACCAGTCTCTCGCGCAGGCGTCGGTGGGTAACACGCCAGTCACTCACGGCAAACGCGAAATCCGT
>Ga0041910_1002528_pt1 | contig 12300 bp, 12 predicted proteins | sample ThiBio_1000_biof_FD_55015 | JGI IMG/M metagenome (GOLD analysis project Ga0041910, IMG submission 55015) | Wastewater bioreactor microbial communities from Cape Town, South Africa - Thiocy_expt_1000_biof | ecosystem: Engineered > Bioreactor > Thiocyanate-remediating > Anaerobic-Aerobic | place...
TATCGGAGTTGAAGCGCCTGCCATCGAGCTCGATCACGGCGGTGGCGATTTCCGGAAACTGCATGGCCGGTATCAGGTATTCGAAAATATGCTGGCAGGCGCTGTCGACGGATAATTCCAGTCCCATTCCCCGGCGGATTTCATAGAGACACGTAATCTCTTTCAGGCGCTCGCGCAGCGCCTCGTCGATCTGCTTGCGCTCGAGCCATATCTCCAGGTCGCTCGCTATGGCGTCGATGAGCCGCTGTTCTTCCGGTAGCAGGAACGGCTTGTCTTCGGGATAGAATACGCGGAGTTGGCCGCAGATCCTGCCATTGGCGCTGATCTTCGATCGCAGTTCGTGCGTGAGCCCCTGCCCGTGGTTTCCGAAAGTGAAGCGCTCGCCTTCGAGTTCTATCATCGCTGTTGCAATCGCGGCGAATTGCATTGCCGGGATCAGGTGGGCGAAGACATGGCGGCTGGCTTCTTCCAGGGAGAGTTCCTGTCCCATGCCGCGGCGAATCTCGTACAGGCAGGTTATTTCTTTCAAGCGTTCGTGCAGCCTGCCTCCGGAGTTTGCGGGTTCCTCGGCCGGGCGCCGGCAGACATCCTCGGGCTGGTTCATTTCTATGGGCATGGAGACTCCTGGTTTTGTCCATCTCGTCGATCTGTGATTCAACCCGACTTCGGCCCGGTCACGGGCAACAGGGTTGCCGGGACGAGATCGGCAAATCTATTATATTCCCGGTGATTGTCATCTGGCTGAAAATGGTGTACATACAAATTCTTATAAACATACCGGCGAACCGATGTTGAAAGAAGAAGACGACGAAAAATATGGCATTCATTCACGGACTGGAATACTTTCCATACTTCGAGCCATGATGCAGAGCAATTGCCTGGTAACCTGCCATTTTGGTCCTGGCGGACATCAGATTCCTACCGCTATTATCGACATCGATGGAGGAAATGGCGATATGGTGCTGGATTATGGTCCGGATGAGACGATCAACAAGCGGGCGCTCGAAGCCGATGCGATTGATATGGTGGCCTATCTGGAAAAGGTAAAAATCGAGTTTACCTGTGAGGGGTTCGAAAAAATCGAATACGAAGGGCGCGACGCTTTTCTTGCTCTTGTTCCCCGGATACTATTGCGTTTCCAGAGGAGAGAGTATTACCGCATCCCTGTTCCGGTCGTTCCCCCGGTGAAATGCACGATTTTGCTAGCCGGGTCCGAACGGGTAGCGAACCAATTCGTCAGGGTGGAAGTCATCGTATCCGATATCGGCGGTGGCGGCATGGCGATGATCGATTCCCGGTCAAAGGTGGGTTTCCAGGCAGGCGCCCTCTACCGCGATTGCCTGGTGACGTTACCGGAACTGGGCACTGCGAAGGTCAACCTGCAGGTACAGCATGTTTCGGAAATCGCCGAAGGAAACGGCCAGCGCGCGCGATGCGCGTATGTGGATATTCCGGAAACCACATTGTCCCTTATTCAGCGCTACGTGAACAAGCTGGAGCAGGAGCGAAGAAGAAAGCAGTGATTGCAGTCATCCTGAACATGCGTGAGCGTTTCTCCGACTCTGTCGGGGAGGCAGCGGAAGTTTGACATGTACGGAAACCCATCAGGAAAGACCCGAAAAAGGAATTTACTCTAAACACCGGATTTATCAAGCAACCATCGAAACGCGCGGCGCAATTCAAGTGTCCCGTTCTCTTCATACCACCTGCCATGGGCAAGAATGATTCATGCCGGATCCCATTGAATCATTTTTTGAACGGCTTTCCTTAATTCCTTGCCGGAAAAAGTCAGGCGCATATCGCGCGGCGTTTTGCCGTCCGGATCCTGCACGCCGCCCAGGCGTGTCAACCAGCGCAGAAGGAAAGAGTCGAGTTTTTCCGGTTCGAAGTTCTCGATGAGTCTGTCAGGAGCAGCTCCGGCTTGGATAGTGAAAGAACTCGATCTCCGTCATGAATTTTCCTCTGACAGGGAGCGTGGCGATTTCCCTATCCCAGAGATAGCCACGATCATCATCCAGCCCGGTAAAATCAAAATCGATACGATTTCGTGCCTGTTCTTTTATGCGTGGAGCGAGGTAAACTGTCGCCGTCGGATAAGCGTTTTTCCAGTCGGGAATCCACCAATAATGGATACGGTTCGGGCCGACAATCCAGCGGGGAGCTCCCAGCTTTTCCACTGCCGGGTCAACGCTGCCAGGTATTGATATGGACGAATTAATCTCCAATAAGTTTTGTCGCCGCTGACGCTGCCATCGTGATTGAACAAACGACATCCATGCAGGCAATGGTGCTGGATGAGCCCGGGCAGCCCGTGGAGCTGCGTACCATCCCCCGGCCCCAGCCGGGTCCGCGCCAATTGCTGGTGAAGATAGCGGCCTGCGCGGTGTGCCGCACGGATCTGCATGTGATCGATGGAGAGCTGCCCAATCCGGATTTGCCCATTATTCCCGGGCACGAAATCGTGGGCAGGGTGGAGGCGTGCGGTGCCGATGTGGATGGTTTTTCCATCGGGCAGCGTATCGGCATTCCCTGGCTGGGCTGGACGTGCGGCGAATGCCGGTATTGCCGCAATGGCATGGAGAACCTGTGCCTGAAGGCCAGATTCACCGGCTATCAGATCAATGGTGGTTATGCTGGTTATACCGTCGCGGATGCACGCTATTGTTTTCGCATTCCGGGCATCTATAGCGATGTCGAAGCAGCCCCTCTGCTATGCGCGGGCCTCATCGGGTATCGCGCGTTGAAAATGACCGGAGAAGCCGAGCGGGTGGGAATTTACGGCTTTGGCGCGGCCGCGCATATCGTGGCGCAAATACTGGCTTATCAAGGCCGCGAATTATTTGCCTTCACCCGCGCCGGCGATGTGGCGGCGCAGAATTTTGCCGACAGGATGAGGGCGGCGTGGGTGGGCGGATCGAATACCATGCCGCCGGAAGAGCTCGATGCCGCGATCATTTTTGCGCCGGTGGGCGCGCTGGTGCCGGCGGCACTGCGTGCGATCCGGCCCGGCGGGACCGTGGTATGCGGAGGCATTCACATGAGCGATATCCCGGCCTTTCCCTACGACATTCTCTGGCGGGAAAAACGGCTGGTCTCGGTCGCCAATCTGACGCGGCGCGATGCGGAAGAGNTTCTCGCGCTGGCGCCGCAAATCCCCGTCAAGGTAATCACCGAATCTTTCTCTCTGTCTCAAGCGAACGTGGCCTTGACAAGGCTGCGCGAAGGAAAGCTGACGGGCGCGGCAGTACTTATTCCCGGGAAATAAAAAACATGGGAATTCTAAAAATATCCTCGTTGCCGGGTGCGCCTTGCGTGGAATATGCCCCAGTCTGTTATAATTGGCCGGCTGTCTGGAACAGCTTTTAATCGATCTTCAGCGCCCGTAGCTCAGTTGGATAGAGTACTTGGCTACGAACCAAGGGGTCGTGGGTTCGAATCCTGCCGGGCGCGCCATAATTCCTTAGTAGATTCAGCCGCTTATGTGCTAACACACTAAGCGGTTTTTCTTTGCTTGCGCCGAGTTGGGATGTAAAGCCGATTATTTATCCGAGCAGCAGGACTGGACTTTCCTCAAAGCCCATGAGCTCAAGTAGTTATCCTCCCACTAATGTCCAAATAACAGAAAGCAGCATGCCTCCCCAGGCGAGAGTAAGGAATGTCTGGATTGCCTCCTGCGGGGCGAAGGCGACAAATGCCAGGAAGGCGAGGAAGAATAGGAAGGCGAGGGCGAAGACCATTTAAAATACTTGTTATACGGACGCGTCACAACATGGATCGATTGTTCAGTGGCGCGCAAATTTTATCCCGGGTTTATGACATTTTTGATGTCTCCAGGCCGGAAGTTTTGGCTCGCTCGCTAACTCAGCTGTTCTTATAGAACGTGCGTGAGTTTCGCCTGACTAAAAAGATTTGCTCCATTCCGCGGTGATAAGGGAACAGGGCAGAGTAGATGTTTCTAGTTGGAAAATTTAATATNTTTTTTGGAACCCGTAGCAGCGGACCAAGGAGCCATAGGTTCGAATTCCACGAGGTGTGTGATAATTCATTAGTAGATTCAGATGCTTATGTTCTTACAACACCAAGCGGTTTTTGTTTTCAGCGCTTCTTAATTTTTATACAATGAATCCACCAATGGAAAGGGTTGGGCGTTAACGGATAAGGAGACAAGTTATGCCTCACGATAGACGTAAGAACGATGCCACGCATCATGAGCCAGAACGGCGAATCGAGGACAGGCGAAGACTATCCGACAGGAGGAAGGAATACCGCAACTACGGCACTCCCTGGACGGCGGAGCAGATCCAATTATTGAAAAACCTGATCAGCCAGGAAATCCCTCTCAGGCGGCTTGCTCAAATTCTTGGGCGAACGTCGTCTGCTGTCGAAACAAAAGTAAAACAGGTCAAGAGCCCCGACAAGAAAGTTGCGTGACGAAATAACCAACTACAANCCCATCCTGGGCAGAGCTCTATCCTGGTGATGATGTTATCCGCCGCAGGCGAGCATCCGGGACTGAAGATAGGTTCATCCATTCCCATGAGTTGAGAATGAGAGGGTATCAATAGCTGCCGGCGGAATTATCGAGATGCCGAATTCTTACCGTCAAGGATCTGATTTCCCTGTCTACATCAATTACCTCATCCAGTCTAACCAACTTGAATTGCAGTTTGACATGGGATTTGTTCTGAAGCTTCAACGCGTGGTCTTGAATTCGCAACCATACTGTCTTGGATGCACCGGCCGGTCCGTATGGAGGCAGCAAAATCGGCTCAAACGATCGGCCTTGTTCCCCGCTGCCCTCTCCAAAGCTTATGCTATCTTTTAATACTTTNATCGGAAGATCATCTGGAGTTACTGTCCTGATGTTTTCGATATAAACCCCGTGGGGGAGCAAATTCTCCAGTCCCAGCCGGATGCAATAGCCTTCGCTATCCTGCCAGCTTGCAAATATCCTGAAAAAAACGACATCATCGCCCTTTATCGCCTTATATACTGCTTCAGCTGACTTTGGCCCATACTGTTTTATCAGTGCGGCGATCACGCCAGACGCTATGGTGTCGGCGCCAAAAAATGCTTCCGTGCCTTCATCAGTTTGCCCCTGTGGAAGTACGGGCTCGCTCACTGCATCTCCTTTATTGACGACCAAGGGGAATATTTATTCCCGCCAGTTTTATTCATGGCATCTTCTTTCTAATTGCCAGGGCTTGCTATTCAATCTTTTTTATCCTCATTGTCCTTGTTTGAATTACTTAGGGAAGCGCTGAACAAATCCTCGCTGAGCGCGTTGCTGGTAAAATCGGGATGATCATAAGGCGCGCGACGCAGGTCGTAGCTGGACTACGATGCCAAGGAGCGCAACGCCATGGCTCCCCAGAGCGTGGCCCGAGGGGTCCCGCGAAGCGGGGATCGGGCAGCGTCGGGGATGCCGGAGCGCGCCAAAGTATACATGGGGCGCCAGCAGCCCGCTGGGGTCGCATCTTCCTCTGGAAGAAACTGCTCCGCCCTGCGCGGTCTCGCCCGATTTTACCGCAACCCTTATGGGACGGGGATTTGCGGGTGGTCTGCCTTGTCAGGTTCCTGGCGAAGGGGATTAACCATTCGCGTCGTCGCCTTTCGCGCATCCCATCCTGCAAAGCCGCCGTCGCGCCAGCGGCGATTTATTCAGCGCTTCCCTAACGCTTCTTCGATCTTCGCTGCGGTAAGAATATCTTCCATGATAGGATCGGGATCGCCACCTCGTCCCCGATGTTCGGCGTACCACTCATGTATGAGCGCTGCGGCATCGTGCTCGCGGGTATCCAGAAATTCCTCCATGTCCATCCCGCTGGCGGCACAGACATCTTCGATAAGCGACCAGTCGAATTCCATATTCCCGTCTGTCGAGGAATTCTGCACCCATTCCAGCAAGGAGAAATGGTGGTCTTCAGGAAAGGGAGTTTTCATTTCATCAGATATTGATTATTTGCAGGTGTGTTCTTCCCACTAACAATGGTGTAACGTGCAACTATACCGCCGTATAAAGAGAAGTAAATGGCTTCCTTGATCCCAGGCTGGGCAATATCCCGGCAAGTCCGCAGCGAATTCCAGTAGGCTGATTAGGCGAATGACATATTCTGGCATATGCCGTGCTTTACGGAAATTGCCCAGCCTTGTCTCACATGAGCTGTATACATATGGTCTATGTTGGCTATACGCATGAGATAGCTCATGCGGAATATGAATGATAAACTCNGAAACCGGGATAGGGGGAAATAAAATGAAGGCATTCATAACGACAGGCGGTGTATTGAACGTTGTGCCGGANAATGAGACCGAGGAGTACGCGCTGATTCAGTGGAAAATGCAGGCATCGATCAGGGTCGATGATGCGGAACGCGAGGAGGATCGGTATTTTCGCGGGAGCCGTATCAGTATTCCGGACGACATCAAGTTCTGATAATCCCGACACTCCGCCCCGACTATAGGCAGGTGGGCAGAACCCCTGACGTTATGGATATTCCCCCTTGATACCCCTGGTGGCCCGGGGCCAGCCTTCATGGTGGCCTTTTGCTTCATATCGTCCCAGCACATCTTCGAGGCATTCCTTTCTCGATTCAACCTGACGTATTCGTTGTTCTGGTTTATCCACCTGATTAGCACGGCCGTGCCTGGACTCCGCCTCCGGTTCACCCGCTTTTTTCCTGGGCGGGGCCGCCCCGAAGGGGTTCCTGTAATTTTATACAGCTATCAGCGCGGCAGCGAAAATGATCTACTACCGTCGTGCGCCGCTTTTTATGGCGATGTTACGGACGGATAGACAACGACGCGATGCATAAGCTCGAAGCGCTTTTAATCGGCGGCCACTGGCCAGATTTCATGGCAGTGACCCTGGAACTGCTGGCCCGTGCTGGCTTTGCCGTCGATATCATTTCCATCAACGATTCCTTGAAGCACAATGGATCGATACGGAACTACGTTTTTGCGCAAAACGATGACACCCTGATAAAAGCGGCGGTCGATCAGTCCAGGAAACACTATTCGCTGGTTGTGGNAACGGATGATCCGACACTAGGCGCGATATTGCATTCCGATCTGCATGAAGAGGAGAAGGCGAAGCTGCTGCCGGTCATATCGAAGGAGCATCTCGGCCATATTTTTTCGAAGATCGGCCTGTCGCTGTTACTGGATAAAAGCGGAATCAACACGCCCGGCTACGCGATAGCCAATAACGAGCAGGAACTAAAGGCGTCTCTAGCCATGCTTGGCTATCCGGTCGTCATAAAACTGGACTCATCCACAGGCGGAAGAGGGGTGTTTGAATGCGCAAACGAAAGCGATCTCGGGGTGATATCGAGCAAACCGCATGTCTACCCCGTCCTGGCGCAAAGGAAAATCATGGGTAGCGAGGTGTCGTTCGAAGCATTTTACCAGAACGGCGCGCTCATCCATTTTGCCTGCTCCATGGTGGAAAGATACCAATACCGGTTCGGGCCGACTTCGGTCAGAAGATATACGCAGCTTGCTTTCCTGGAAAAGGAGATTTTTGATCAGCTAAGTCTGCTCGGAAAGGCGCTTGGAGCCGACGGCTTTGCCAATATCAGCAGCATCCGGTCCGGGCAGGATGGAAGATTGTATTTTTTCGAGGCGGATATGCGGCCGACTTTATGGATAGATCATACCAAATATTTTGGCGATGACTGGGCTCCTGCAATAAGGAGATACTTTCTTTCGGGAGAAGAGATTGCCTACCCCTATCCTGGCGACTATCGATATCCGGCGCACATCGTGCTATCGCACTATTCCAGAATAGGAGTGATGGACCTGATTCTAAATCGCTATCAGATCTGGAAACACCTTCCCGATAACTTTTTCTCTGCTGCTTTGTATACCCGGATCTGGGTGTTGCTCGTATCAGTGATCGTCAGGTTTTGTAAAAGCGCGATGCCCGCCTGGGGTTATGTCATTCTGCAAAAAATCTATCACAGGATAAACGGCCGTTTTATTCGAGCCGTATATGGATATATGGAAAAGGAAGGAGCCGAAAGGTGAAAAAGGAAAATAGTCCCGAGATTTCCGTGGAGAGCAAACAATCTCGAGATCAGCCGCTCGTCCGAAGCCGGGCCGCCAGCCCGATGTTTGCCGCGCATGGTTTTTCGTGATTTAACCAGCCGATTCATGATAAACTNACAAGGGCTGATTTCCCAATCAGAATGCCCTGGATGCAAAAACCCAATCCCGTTTTCCTGCTGATATCAGGCAGCATCTGCACTTAAGCCAATATTTCCAACACGAGCATGCCTAACACTATCTATTGCTATCATTGCCATATTCCCCATACGCGAGACGAGATGCGCCTGGTGGTGACAAAAACGGGAAAACGCTGGAGGTGCGAGCGCAGCATCAAGAGCGCCCAGGCCGACAGGAAAACACGGGATGCGTTCGGCCGCCAGATCTCGGCTCTCAATAAGGCCGATGCGCAAGCTCGTATCAGGATGAACGCGAAAGACTAAGCTATCCCGGCTGTATATCACTTTTCTCCGCCATTCCTCTTTTCCCCTGTTTTCCAGTTTCAGCACTTGGCACTCAATCAGCGAGCGGTGCGGCTTGCGTGCCGCACAGCCGGATTCAGCGCTCTGGACAACGCCCCCGGCAGGGGGAGCAGTTGCTTGCAAGCTGCTGCTGCGATCAATTCTCCGCAGAGCCCGGCGGTCAGCAGGCCGCGCGTGCCGTGCCCCAGACTCGTAAATAACCCGGGGAGAAATTCGCCGGCCAGCGGCATAGCGCCCGGAAGCGAGGCACGCACCGATGCGCGGCCTCCGAGCCGGGCGGGATGGAGCGTATCGTTATCCCATGCCTTCACGAGGGCCGGAGAGATTTCGGAGAGCTTGTGCAGGTTTTCCAGGTGATCGCAGGTTCGCAGTTCGAGCGACACATCGTTGAAGCCATGCGTGGCGCCGGCCACATGTGTGCCCGCAACCCCGGGAGACAGGTAAGCGCGAGCGCTCACAATAGTGCGCAAATTTTTGCTGGGTGGCGTGACGGGCAGCGCGGTAATCTGTCCCCTGACCGGCGTCAGCGGAAAGTCTGCCAGCGGTTTGAAGTTCTTCACCTGGTAACTTGTGCAAACCGCCACTATCTGAGCGGCTTGCTCCCAGGATTGTCCATTCTGATCCTGGCCTGCCACATGCCATCCTGCATCGGTATCTTTTTTCCAGGCCAGCGAATCTGCGCTGCAGCCCAGCCGTTGCGTGATCCGGGGATCAGCCGCTAGTACTTCGCACACGCTTGCCGGTACGACCCATCCTCCTGCAGGGAACCACAAGCCGCCATGTGCGAGCTTTAGGCCAGCCAGGTTCGATGCGTCTGCCGGCCCGACATGTTGCAAGATGTGCGGGGGCCAATCAAGCGCTGCCAGTTTGTCGATACGCTTGGTTTCGTCATCCGAGAAGGCAAGCTGCAATTCTCCGCATTCCGCGCGTGCAATTCCGTCCACGGGCAGCTTTTCGTCGAGCAAGGCAAGAGCATATCCGTACGAGGCAAGAACGAAGCGCTGCAGCGGGCTCATTCCCGCACTCAGGCGGGCATGGAGGATGCCCAGGGAATTTCCGGAGGCGGCGGCCGCAAGGCGCGGCGCCTGCTCGATGAGCGATACGGCAACGCCGCGGGCCGCCAGGGCGGAAGCCACGCTGCAACCCGCGAGGCCCGCGCCGATTACAATGGCTGTCGCCGGAGGCGATGAGGGATTCGCTGCCCCAGGCAGACATCCCCGGAGCATTTCGCGTTTGCGGCCGAAGCCCGGAACCTTGTCGACCTGGAAACCGGCCTTTTCCAGGCTGCGCCGCACCCAGCCGGTACAGGTGTAGGTGGAAAAAGTGGTGCCGGACCTCGAGGCGGATACGATGCTCTCGCACACGGGTTGCGTCCAGAGCTCAGGATTATGCGAGGGGGCAAATCCGTCGAGAAACCAGGCATCGACAGACGCGGAAGCTTCGGGCAACGCCGTCAGCGCATCGTCGATCACCAGCGTGAGCCGGACACGGCCATTCGCAAAACTCCACCGGTTCCAGCCAGGGACACGGCGACGCCAGCGCTGGATCAATTCCACTGCGTATCGTCGAAATTCCGGCCATGGCGCGAGCGCCTGTTCCAGTTCGCGCTCATCCAGCGGGTATTTCTCCACGCTGAAATAGTCGAGGCTACTGCCTGCGTTGGCGGTTTCTTCGAATAATTGTCGTGCGCACAGGAAATTAAGGCCTATGCCAAAGCCTGTCTCGCCTATGGTGAATGTCTGCCTGCACCCCAGTGAGGCAAAACGTTCCCGAAGGTTATTGCCATCCAAAAAGACGTGGCGTTTCTCCGCCAGCCCTCCCTCTCTCGAGAAATAGATATCGCCGTAGCGGCGCGAAAACGGTTGCCCGTTCACCCACTCGATGTCTGCGCGAAAATTCAGCATTCAGCACTGGCTGGATCTGGATCAGTCAATATCGACATCGATATCAGGAGTCCGCTTGTGCAGTCGTCTGAGAGCCTTTTTCTTGCGCATCCGCAGATTGAGAAATTCCACGCCAACAGAAAATGCCATGGCGAAATAGATATAGCCTTTGGGCACGTGGATATCAAAACCCTCGACGATGAGCGTTACCCCCACGAGTATCAGAAATGAAAGGGCGAGAATTTTGATGGTGGGGTGGGCATCGACAAAATCTCCTATCGGCTTGGCAGCCATCAGCATAACCAGCACCGCCAGTACGATGGCGATGGCCATCAGCGAGACATGATCGACCAGGCCAACGGCCGTGATGACTGAATCGAGCGAGAAAACGATGTCCAGAACGGCAATCTGCAATAAAACCATTCCCATGCTGTTGGCCACGACTGCGTGACTGCCTTCGTCGACCCCTTCCATGCTGTTATGTATTTCATGAGTTGCCTTGAAAAGCAGGAACAACCCGCCTCCGATCAGAACGATGTCCCGGCCCGAAATGGAATTGCCAAGGATCGTAAACCAGGGTGCAGTCAAGCTCATGACCCACGAGATGGAGAAAAGCAGACCCAGACGGGTCAGCATGGCCAGTCCAAGGCCCATTCTTCTGGCAAAATCCCGCTGCGCTTCAGGAATGCGGCCTACGAGAATCGAGATGAAGATAATATTGTCGATTCCCAGCACGATTTCCAGTGCAGTCAAGGTCACCAGTGCTATCCACGCTTCCGGGCTGGCCAGCCACTCGAACATCCGCTTCCCCTCTTTATCCTGAACCGGTTATTGTCCCATTCATCCCGGACTTGNGCCAGAACAGTATTGAGNCATGATGATCTGTTGAATCGGTTGACGTGGAGGCATGGCATTTTCCGCTTAAAACCGATTTTATCCTGATATTCAATATTGGTTCCGCGAGGAATGCGAAGCCCAGGGATAAGAGGCAGGGAATTTTCTGGAAGGGATCAGTCAGAAGCTGCCCGTCATTTTGGCGCACATGAATCACGCAACGAATCATGTGAAGAGCAGCGGGGGAGAGCGCTATTCGACGGGAGACCGGGTTCCATTAACACATCAAAGGAGCAAAAATTGGCCTTCGACAGAGCTGATTTAAGTTGACTGGAGTTCTGAGATGGCGAGAAGCTTCTTTTGATCTTCCGGTAGACGCTCCCGCCTGATAAATTCCTCCTTATGATACAGAAGGCCGTTAGTCATATCTTCTTTATCGTCTAGAATTCTTCGGGGAAACTCGGAAACGAATCTTTCGTCTCTGGCGAAAACAGCTACAAAGTCGTTCCAGACATCTTCGACTTGAACGCTCGTATATGATTCAAGCAGCGCTGCGTTTATGCCATTTCGTTTTGCCCAGGCTACCAAAGCTCGACCACTATCTGGATAAAATCTCCAGCAATCTACCGGATAGCGATGGAAAGGTCCGTTAGATGGAACGTTGAGATAAAAGAGGCCTTTCGATTTTAGTACTCTTAATATTTCTAAAAAAATAATCCAGAACATTTCGGAATGTTCAAAGCAGGAGCTTGAGAGCACGATATCGGCAGAGCCAGAATCGAATGGCAACTTGTAAGGGTCATCCAGTATTACGTCGACACCTTCGCCAGCAACAAAATCCACTCCAATATATTCAAAGCCCTGAGGAGACAGGGTTCGCAAACTTCCGTTGATATTTTGCGAACCTATCTCGATAACCCTAACGTTCTCATTACTGAACGATTTCGCATAAGTTTCAAAAAAACTTTGACAATTGATCATTGCGGAAGTATGCATTCGACATCCCCGAAACTATATTTGAAACTTTGGGAGAGTTTTGCTTTTTCTGGTAAAAA